>Ga0066863_10000009_pt1 | contig 71577 bp, 85 predicted proteins | sample ETN02SmetaG_2_FD_65495 | JGI IMG/M metagenome (GOLD analysis project Ga0066863, IMG submission 65495) | Marine microbial and viral communities from oxygen minimum zone, Eastern Pacific Ocean - ETNP2014F10-02SV253 | ecosystem: Environmental > Aquatic > Marine > Oceanic ...
AAAAAATCTTAGAATATTAAACTGGAGACTAAAATTATTTTTTTAAGGTTTAATCCAATTTACTGTGTAATAAGATATTGATCCTTCTTCATCAACAATTGCTAATAATAAACTTTTTCTCGTTGAGTGAGCAACCCTATTTTTTGATGAAAATTCTGACCAGCTAATTCTATTTGATTCATAATCTGTAAAAACTATCCATTTTGCATGTTTTCCTCCGGGTTTTTGTCCCTTGTCATAAACTCTAAAATCTGCCCCGAATTTTAATGCTGTTTTAACAATATATCCCCTATCTCTTAAATCCTTAAATACAGGATATTTTATCTGAATTCTCTTATCAATCTTCTGAAACTTTTTTATTAACTCTTTTAGATGAATCTTTTTAGTTTTTGATATTATCTCCATCTTTCTTTTTTCTATTAAGAATAATGTTTCAGAAAGAGAGTATTGTATTTTATCTCCTATTGGTTCTCCAAAACAACTTTTTTTATAAAGTGTGTGAGCTTCATTTGTATTACTTGAGATAATTTCTCCTATAAGATATGCTTGTATCTTTTCCATAAATAATTTAATAAAAAGTAATATTTAAAAGTTGCTAAGTAATCTCTTGTATATGGGGTATAATTTTAAGAAGATAGAAACTAAGTGGCAGAAGAAATGGGAGCAGAAGAAGATTTTTGAAGTAAAAGAAAGTAAGAAAAAAAAATATTATGTTCTTGATATGTTTCCTTATCCTTCTGGAGAAGGTTTGCATATAGGGCATGCTTTTGTTTTTTCTTTAGGGGATATTTATGCACGATTTAAGAGGTTGCAAGGTTATAATGTTCTTTATCCAATTGGTTATGATAGTTTGGGGTTGCCTGCTGAAAATGCTGCAATTGAAGCGGGAGAGCACCCTTTGAAATATACTGAGAAATCTATGAAAAATTTCATGAAGCAGCAAAAGGCAATGGGTTGGAGTTATGATTGGTCAAGACTTGTTATGAGTCATAATCCCGAGTTCTATAAATGGGATCAATGGATTTTTTTGAAAATGTTGGATAAGGGGATTGCATATAGGAATAAAGCTCCTGTTAATTGGTGTAAAAAATGTAAAACAGTTTTAGCAAATGAGCAAGTTGTTGAGGGGAAATGTTGGAGACATGATGATACCGATGTTGAAATTAAACATTTAGAACAATGGTTTTTAAAAATAACAAATTATGCAGAAGATTTGCTTAAGGGGTTGGATAAAATTGATTGGCCTGATAATGCAAAAAAGAGACAGAGAAATTGGATTGGAAAAAGTCATGGAACTGAGATTGATTTTAAAGTTAATAATAAAAAATGGAAAATTTTTACAACAAGACCTGACACGGTTTATGGTGTAACTTTTATGGTTATCTCTGCTCAACATGAGAAATTAAAGGATTTAGTTACAAAAGAACAAAAAAAAGATATTGAAAAGTTTTTGAAAAGAATAAAATCTGTTTCTGAAAAAGAGATGGCTGATTTGGAGAAGGAAGGGGTTTTTACAGGAAGTTATGCAAGTAATCCAATTAATAATGAGAAAATTCCTATTTATGCTGGAAATTTTGTTATTGCTGACTATGGTTGTGGAATGGTGATGGCTGTTCCTGCACACGACCAAAGAGATTTTGACTTTGCTAAAAAATATAAAATAGAGATCAAGCAAGTTATTGACGGCAAAAGAATAGGCCAACAAGCACATATTGGTTCTGGAAAATTAGTTAGTTCTGGAAAATTTAATGAATTAAATAATGAAAAAGCCAAGGAAGAGATTTCAAAATTTTTAGTTAGTAAAAAACTAGGGAGAAAAGTTGTTCAATATAGGTTAAAAGATTGGTTGATTTCAAGACAAAGATACTGGGGTACACCAATTCCAATTATATATTGTAATGAGTGTAGAATTGTTCCAGTTCCTGAAAAAGATTTGCCTGTTGAACTTCCAAAAGAGGTTAAATTTGGTAGAGGAAATCCCTTGTTAACAAATGAAAAGTTTGTGAATGTCAAATGTCCTAAATGTGGAGCAAAAGCAAAAAGGGAGACAGACACAATGGATACTTTTGCTAATTCTTCATGGTATATGTATAGGTATTCTGATCCTAAAAATAAAAAAGAGATTTTTGATAAAAAGAAAGTTAATTATTGGGCACCCGTTGATAAGTATATTGGTGGGCCTGAGCATATAACAATGCATTTGATATATACAAGATTTTATACAAAATTTTTGAAAGATATTGGATTGTTGAAATTTGATGAACCTGCTTTAGAATACTTTACACAAGGAATTATCAATGCTGAAGATGGTTCTAAAATGTCAAAATCAAAAGGAAATGTTGTTGAGCCTCTTGATATTATCAAGAAATATGGTGCTGATTCATTGAGGTTATATCTTGTTTCAAGTTCTGCTGCAGATAGTGATTTTGATTGGAATGAAAATGGTATGCAAAGTAATTTTAATTTTGTGAGAAGAGTATATGATTATTTTACTAAATTGAAATTTGGGAAAACAGATACAATAATTGAAAGTAAATTGAATCAAACAATAAAACAAGTAACTATGGATGTTGAAGAGTTTAAACATAATCTTGCGATTATAAAAATTAGAAAACTATTTGATTATCTTGCAGGAAAATCAATTGATAAAAAAACAGCTGAAAGTTTTTTGTCTATGTTGCATATATATTGTCCATATGTTGCAGAAGAGCTTTGGGAAAAAATTGGAAATAAAGAGTTTATTTCAGTGGCAAGATGGCCTGCTGCAGACAATAGAAAAATTAATGAAAAACTTGAGAAGCAAGAACAAGCTGTTGAAAAATTGATTGAAGATATAGGACATATTAAAAAATTAACAGGAAAAAAAGATGCCCAAGTTTATGTTTATGTATTGCCAAATGAACTAAAGATTTATCGAGAGGTTAAAAATATCAAAATATTTGTAGTTAATGATAAGAAAAAATATGATCCTGAAAATAAATCAAAAAAAGTTAAGCCAGGGAGGCCTGGAATTTATTTAGAGTAAAATTATTCCAAAATAGCTTTAATTCTTCTAATGCCTTCACTAGATGATTCTTCTTTTTTAATCTTAAATGTCCCTAGTTCACAAGTATTTTTTACATGAGGTCCTGCACAAATTTCTTTTGAACAATCTTTAATTGTATAAACTGAGACCACTTCGCCATATTTTACATCAAATACTCCTGTTGCACCTTTTTCTTTTGCTTTTTTAAGAGGCATTTCTTCACGCACAACTTCACATGCTCCCTGTATCTGTGCATTAACTAATTCTTCAATCTTACTTTTTTCTTTAGATGTTAATTTTCTTGGAAAATTAAAATCCAATCTTAATCTATCTCGGGTTATATTGCTTCCTTTCTGAATTATGTTTTTATTTTTTAAAACTGTTTTGATTGCAGCTAAGAGTAAGTGTGTTGCTGTATGAAGTTTTGTAGTTGTTTCTGAATGATCTGCTAAACCGGACTTGAATTTTCCTTCTGTTGAGGTTCTTGAAAGTTTTTGATGTTTTTCTTGTTCTTGATTAAAACTTTCCTTATCTATCTTAATATTTTTTTCTTTTGCTAATTCTTTAGTCATCTCAAAAGGAAAGCCATAACTTTGATAGAGTAGAAAAGCATCTTTTCCAGAGATCTTCTTTTTATTTATAGTAATTTTCTCAAAAATTCTTGTTCCTTGTTCTATTTTGCCTAGGAATTTACTTTCTTCTTTTTCTAATTCTTGCAAGATTTTTTCTTTATTATTTTTTAATTTAGGATAATCCTTATAAATATTAAAAATTGGTTCTACAATTTCTTTTACAAAATTCTTTATTCCAATCTCTTTTCCATATCTTACAGATCTTCTTATAAGCCTTCTTAATACATAACCTTGTTCACTATTACTTGGAGTAATTCCATCTGCAATTATAAAAACAGAAGCTTTAATATGGTCTGCTATAATCCTTATTGCTTTAGTTTCTTTTTTATTTTTTCCATATTTTTTTCCAGATATTGTTTCAATCTTCTGAATTATTGGTTGCCATATTTCTGTTAAGTAATTATCATCAAAACCATTTATTACTGCTAAAATTCTTTCAACACCTCTTCCATTGTCTATATTTTTTTGTTTTGCCTCATTGTAATTTCCTTTTTTATCTTTGTTATATTCCATTAAAACATCATTCCAAATTTCAACCCAATTATTATCAGAAGCATTAAATTTTTTTGGAGCTGGTTTGTTATTTAATTTCCAATAAAACATTTCAGTGTCTGGACCACAAGGACCTGTTTTGCCTGCAGGACCCCACCAATTATCTTCTTTTCCAAGAAAAGCAATTCTTTCTTTAGGAATTCCTAATGATAACCAAATTTCTTCTGATTCAGTATCTTTTGGAGCGTTTTTATCACCTTTGAAGATGCTTACTGCTAATCTTTCAATAGGAAATTTATATTCTTTTGTTGCTAATTCAAAACTCATTTCAATTGCTTGTTTTTTCCAATACTCTCCTAAACTCCAGTTTCCAAGCATTTCAAAAAAAGTGTGATGTGTTGAATCTCCAACTTCGTCAATATCTCTTGTCCTAATACATTTTTGAACATTTACAATTCTTTTTCCCAAAGGATGTTTTTGCCCCAAAAGATATGGAACTAAAGGATGCATTCCTGCAGAAATAAACAATGTTGTTGGGTCGTTTTCAGGAATAAGGCTTGCATTTGGAATTTCTTTATGATCTTTTGATTTAAAAAATTCAATATATTTTTTTATTAATTCTTTTCTATTTATCATTATTTGATTAAGAACTAGAGTTTTAAAAATATTTGTTTATCTCTAATTATCTACATTCAATTTAAAGAATTAAGTTTATTTTGAATATCCTTAAGTTGAGATTCTACCGCATTATCCTTTTTTTTATCTTTAGTTCTAGATATTTTTTTATTTTTAATCTTTTTAAAGGATTTTTTTTCTTTTAATACATTTGAAATCCCGGTTTTTGGAAGAGCATTTTGCAATTTTTTCATTTGAATATTTATTCCCTTTATTTTTTTATATAATTTTAACTTTAATTTTAGTTCATTCATTCTAGAAGAATGGTATTTTTTTATTATCTTTATTACCTTTAATAAATTCATCTCTGAGAGAAGTATATCTTTTTTTGATTGAAGTGCTTCATTATAATCAATTTTAATATGGATTGTATCTTCGTCTTTCTTTCTGTTATTTTTTAATTTCATTCTATCTTAGAAAAAAGTTCTTTATCTACTCTTTCAATTTGTTTTTTGATTAATTGTACTTCATTTTCCCAGGAGTTTAATTCTTCTCCTTCTTCTTCTTTTATCTCTTTTATTTCTTTTAATATTTTTTCCATCTCAGATATTTTTCTTTTTGCTTCTTCAAATATTTGTAAACTTTCTTCAAATTTATCTATTCTTATAAAAACAGGTCCTGTTTTTTTCCCTTTCTTTGTTGTACCTCTAAATCCTTCAGGAATTTCTTTAGTTAGTGGTTCTTTTAGAGGCTCTTCCATCATCCGCATCCTACTATTCGCAAAATCATCTGGAATAGACTCTTCTTCACCTTCCTTTTTCCCAGTAATAGCATCTTTTATAGCATTTTGAGAAAATTTTTCTCCAAGAGAATTATTTGGAAAACTTGGTAATTGATGAAGAGGTTCACTAGGGTAATCAGGTTCATCATCTATTTTTGGAAGTTCAGGAAGTTTAGGTAATAATGGAATACCTTTTTCTTTTTCTTCTTTTTTATTAAACCATCCCATCTTATTATAGTCTTAAATCTATATTTTAATATATATGATAAGATATATAGGTTTAAAAACTTTATTTTTTCTAGAGTTAAATAAATATTATTAATAAAAACCGAAAGGTATTTATTTAGGTTATTTTTATTATATAAATGTTAAAAAAATTTCTTAAGGAAGTTGTAGTTATTGTCGTCGGAAGACCTGTAGAAGAAATAGTCGATTTACTTGATAGCAAAAAACATGTAAATGAATTCATAATAGCAAAAAAGATGGACATTACAATTAATCAAACAAGGAATATTCTTTATAAGCTTTCAGATAGTGGATTAGTGTCTTCAATAAGAAAAAAAGATAAAAGAAAAGGGTGGTATACTTATTTTTGGAAAATTGAAATCTTCAAATCTCTGGAATTCTTAAGGAATACTTTAGAAAAGAGAATCGATCAATTAAACCATCAAATAAGAAGTAGAGAGATAAAACAGTTTTATATTTGCGAGAGATGTAATATAGAATTTAATGAGGAAAATGCCTTGCTTCATGATTTTACTTGCAATGAATGTGGAAATATCTTTTCTATTAGGGATAATACTAAAGTTTTAAGGGAATTTAAAAAAAATCTTAATAAATTAGAAAAAGAATTAGATTTTGTTGAAGAAGAAGTTAAAAAAGAAAAAGAAAAGATAGGTAAGATAAAACTTAAAGAGATTAAAAAGCAGGAAAAATTAAGATTAGAAAAGAGAAAGGCTACTAGAAAGAAAAAGAAGATTAAGAAAAAGATTAAGAAGCCTATTAAAAAGAAAAAGAAGATTAAGAAAAAGATAAGGAAGAATCCTAAGATCAAAAAAATAAAAAAGAAGACTAAGAAAAAGAGAAGATAATTAATAATGGTTGGAGTTTATAGGATTTATCCTAAGAAGAGAAGTAGTTTTTTTGCTAATTTCAGTATAAATACTAATTTAATTTTAATAAATATCTTCTTATACATTATTTTCAAAATTTTAATTTATAATAATTTAAAATTTTGGGATTATATTGCAATAAATCCATATAATATTATTCAGGGAGAATATATCTGGACTTTTTTAACAAGTATGTTTATGCACGTGAATACTCTGCATATTTTTGCAAATATGCTTTCTTTATTTTTTATTGGAACTTTAGTTGAAAAAATTTTGGGTGCTAAAAGATATTTATACTTTTATTTAATATCAGGATTATTTGCAGGCCTATTTTTTGTTTTATCCTCAATGTTTCAAAATGATCTTAATACTTTTGCTGTTGGCGCATCAGGAGCTCTATTTGGATTAATTGGGTTTTTAATGATAATCACACCCAATTTACCCGTTTATATAATGTTTATTCCAATTCCCATAAAAATGAAATATGCAGCTCCAGGAATTTTAGTTGTACTCTGGTTTATTTCTGTTACAGGGAATATTCCAATTGGAAATACAGCACATCTTGGAGGATTAATAATTGGAATAATCTATGGAATCTATTTAAGAAATACTTATAAAAATAAAACTAGATATATCAGTAGGCATTTTAGTTAAGATGAAAAGCAGATTTAATTTAGAAAATGAATTTAAAAAAAGTTTAGATTATATTTTGGAATCTAAAAATTTCATTTATTCAATTATAGGAGTTTTCTTCTTTTTCTTTCTTATTGGTTTTTTTCTTCCAACTCCTGAGCCGATTATAGAACAGATATTCAAATTTATAAAGGAGCTTTTAGAAAAAACCAAGGATATGTCTCAAGGGGAATTGATTAGATTTATTTTTCTAAACAATTTACAAGCCAGTTTCTTTGGAATAATTTTTGGGGTATTCTTGGGTATCTTTCCAATTATTATAGCTATTATTAATGGTTATTTGGTTGGTTTTATTGCATCTATTAGTGTAAGAGAAGAAGGGTTTTTTGTTTTGTGGAAACTTTTACCCCACGGAATTTTTGAATTACCTGCAATCTTTATTTCTTTTGGTTTAGGATTAAAATTTGGAACATTTATTCTCCAGAAAAATAAAACTAAATCCTTTAAGAAATATCTTAAAAATTCATTAAGAGTTCTTTTATTTATTATTATTCCTCTCTTAATTATTGCAGCAATTATTGAGGGAATTATTATCTCTATATCTCGATAAATTAGTTAGTTTTAAATACTCTTCTTAACTATTATCCTTATCAAATTAAATTAGAAGGAGGTTAAAATGACTGATTGGCAAAAATGGGTGATTGTTATTGCAGGTCTTGTAGCAGCAGTAGGTCACTGGGTAACTGGAATGTGGTTAGATGTTATTGGTGGATTAGTAGCAGCAATTGTTGCTTTAATGCTTGAATAAATATAAATTTTTTTATATTTTAGGGAGAATATTTAATGTAATTTTTATATTACAGATTTTTTAATTAGAAATTTTTTTATTCCTTTAAATCACTAATTCCCAATATAATAAAGAGAAGTCCTAGTAAGGCTACAAACCAGAAAATTCCTCCTTTTAGAAAGATCCATGCTGAATGAAGAAAATTAAGATCTTTTCCTAATATAGTCCACTGAGATACTGATGAATACCATGCTATTAAGATAACTCCTATAAGTAAGATTAATCCTAGTATAAGTTCAAACCATTTATTCATTGTATTATCTAATTATCTTTATTTAAAAAGATTTTGATTGTAGAATGTATAGTATTTTTTAACAAGTTTTATAAGCTAAACAAATACATATGTTTTTAAAATTACGTTTTTACAAAATATTATGAGAGAGATTAAGCCAATTAAGGTAATGAAGGATATGAAGGTTTCTGAATTAGTAGAAGACATGAGATATGTTGGATTTGGAGCTAGAAAAATTGGAGAAGCAAATGATATTCTAAAAGAGATGATTAAGGATAAGGAATGTACTATCTTCTTTGGAGTTGCAGGAGCAATGATTCCAGGGGGAATGAAAGAAATAATTATTGATATGTTAGATGAGGGGATGATTGATGTTTTTGTAACAACTGGTGCTAATTTAACTCATGATTTAATTGAGGCCTTGGGGGAAAAACATTATCAATTAGAAGAATCTGTTGAGAATGTTGATGATATTAAACTAAAAGATAAGAAAATAGATAGGATATATAATGTTTTACTAAAAGATGAAGTTTATCAGACTTTGGAGGATTTCTTTGAAAAAATATATCCTAATTTACCTCGAAAGATGAATATTAAGGAATTTTTGTGGGAGATTGGGAAAAACATAAAAGATAAGAAGAGTATTTTAAGAATCTGTTATGAAAAGAAAATCCCTATTTTCTGTCCAGGGATTGCAGATTCAGGAATTGGTTTAATGATATGGGGGAGATTAGTAAAAGAGGAAAATAGTGGAGAGAAGTTAAATGTTGATGTTTTTGATGATTTAAAAGAAATTCTTGATATCTCTTGGACTTGTAAAAAAGCAGGAGTTATTTATGTTGGTGGAGGATTGCCAAAAAACTTTATTCAACAAGCAATGCAGTTTTCAAATAAAGAAGGTGCAAATTATGGAATTCAAATAACAACTGATAGGCCCGAATCAGGAGGTTCTAGTGGTGCTCCATTAACAGAAGGGATTTCATGGGGGAAAATGCAAGGGAAAGGAAAGTATGTTAATGTTTACTGTGATGCAACTATTGCTTTACCTCTAATTTATGGAGCTGTTAAAGGAGTAAAATGTTAACAAAAAAACAAGTTGAGGAGATTAAAGAACATCTTGAAAAGGCACAAAATCCCTTGTTCTTTTTTGATAATGATAATGATGGATTATGTAGTTTTCTTTTATTACAAAGATATATAGGAAGGGGAAAAGGCATTCCAATTAAATCTTTTCCTGAATTAACCCCCGATTATTTTAGAAAAATTAGAGAATTAAATGCAGATTACATCTTTATTCTGGATAAACCGGTTATTTCTAAGGAATTCTTTAAGGAAGTTGAACAAATCAATGTCCCAATTGTCTGGATTGACCATCATATTATTGATAAAAAGAATATTCCTGATTTTGTTAATTATTATAATCCTCTTCTTAATAATAATGGGACTACTGTAGAGCCAACTACTTATCTTTGTTATCAAGTCTCTCAAAAAAAAGAGGATTTATGGATTGCAGTTATTGGTTGTATTTCAGATAAGTTTGTTCCTGATTTTTATCCAGAGTTTTTAAAAGATTATAGTGATTTAAGCTTTAAATCAGAAGATGCATTTGATATTTTTTATAAATCTAAGATAGGAAAAATTGCCAAGATGTTCTCGTTTGCTCTAAAGGATAGAACAACAAATGTTATCAATATGTTGAAATTTTTGATGAAAGCTAAATCTCCTTATGATGTTTTAGAAGAAAATAATCAAAATTATTCTATTCATAGCAGGTTTAATCAAGTAAATAGAAAATATAAATTATTAGTTGATAAAGCAATGGCGACTAGTAAAGAATCTGGGAAAATTTTATTTTTCCAATATAGTGGAGATTTAAGTATTAGTAGTGAGTTGTCTAATGAATTAAGTTATCTTTTTCCAGAGAAGATTATTATAATAATGTATAATACTGGAGTTAAGGTGAATATTTCTGTTAGAGGGAAAAGAGTAAGGGAAATAGTTTTAGAAGCAATTAAAGATCTTAATGAAGCGAGGGGAGGAGGTCATGAAGATGCTGTTGGGGCAAGAATTGGAATAGATGATCTGAATAAGTTTAAGGAGAATATGATTAATTTAGTTGAAGAGAATAAAATATAGAAAACTATAAAAAGGGTTTTTTCTTGTGAGAAATATGGAAGCAAAGCTAAAATCTACGTACATGAAGAATAGTGCGTTTGCTTTAGTCTCTGCTTTAATTAAACCACACTCAATTTAATTCAGTGTTTTCTCTTTTTATCGCTTGAATTGAATTGAATTTTTCTTATTATTAATTTAAGCTTAAAAAGGATATTTGAATTTTCTTGAGTTATAAAAAAAACGGAGAATTTGATGGAGATAAGCGAGAGAACTATTGTAGAAAGGGAGTTGAAAAATCTAATAGAGATTACTCTGAAGTTAGAATATGAGTTAGGTTTATCTGTTAGTAGTTCTAAGGATTTTCAATAGTTTAAAATTAAAAAGGGGAAGGATTTTATTAGTAGATAGTATGCTCTATTTTATTTAATAACTTTTTCCAACATAAACCCAATAATCTGCTTGTTCTCCAGAAATAATGCATTTTTTTCCTTTTATTTTTGGTTGTTTTTCAGGGATATTAAGCGTCTTTGCACCTTTTGTTTTTTCCTTTAAAATTTCTTCAACATTACTAGAATTTTTCAAAGGAACAAGAACTATCTTTTTTCCATTTATTTTTCTAATTGCATCTTTTAAGTTATCTGCCTTATTTATATTATCATTTAGTAATTTCTGTGCTTTTTTGAATAAAGTTTCTTGCATTTTCCTTAATTCATTATTAATATATTCTTCTATTTTTTTTATTTTAACAGAAACTTTTTTTTCATTATCTCTTCTTGCAACTACAACTTCTTTTTTATTCAAGTCTTTTGGACCAATTTCAATTCTCAATGGAATGCCTTTTAATTCCCATTCATTAAATTTATATCCGGGAGTTACTTCTAATCTATCATCTACAATCGGGTTATGTCTTGATAACTCGGAAGATAATTCTCTTGCTTTCTTTAATATATCTTTATTTTTTTCAAACATTAATGGAATAATCACAATTTTATTTTCTGCGAGTTTTGGAGGAATAATTAAACCCTTATTATCTGAGTGGATTGCAAACATTATACCAAGCATCCTCGTGGAAATCGCATAGGTTGATTGATATGCAAATTGTTCTTTTCCACTTTTATCTAAAAATTTTATATTATATGCTTTTGCAAAATTCTGTCCATCATCATGATAATCCGGGCCTTGAATTGCCTTTCCATTTGGAAGATATAATTCTGAACTATATGTAGCAACAGCTCCGGCAAATTTTTCTTTATCTGTTTTTTTACCTAATAATGATGGAAGGGCCATATAATTTTTTAAAAATTCAGAATAGATTTTTGTAATTTTATCCTTATCTTTGTCAAGTTCTTTTTTATTTGAATAGGCATTATGTCCCTCATTAAAAAGAAATTCTCTTGTTCTAAAAAAAGGAATAGGATTGTTGAATTCCCAACGTACAACATTTACCCATTGATTTAATTTTAGTGGTAGGTTTCTCCAGCTTCTAATCCACTTTGAATAGGATCCATACATTATTGCTTCACTAGTTGGCCTTATTGCAAGCTTTTCATTTAATTTTGTATTCCCTGCATGAGTTACCCATGCAACTTCTGGTGCAAAGCCTTTTACATGTTCTATCTCCTTTGATAAAAGTTTTTCCGGGATAAACATGGGAAAATATACATTCTTAATACCCACTTTCTTAAATTCATTGTCAATTACTTCTTTTGTTTTCTCCCATATGTTGAAAGATGCTGGCCTGAAAACAATACATCCAGAAACAGGAGAATAATCTGCAAGTTCCGACTTTATTATTAATTGCTGAAACCATTCACTAAAGTTTTCCTCTTTTTTTGCAGATAATCCCTCTTTTGATTTTTTAGTCATAGATAAGTTTAGAAAGAAGATTTAATAAATGTTTTGAGATTATACTAAAGTCTGATTTAATGCTTCAAAGGCTATATCATTTATAGTCTCCTCTATATAATTAGACTCTAAAGCAAATCCTAAATTTTCTCCACTACCTCTTTTAAAATTATTAATTCCTATTACTTTCCCTTGTGTATTAATTAAAGGACCTCCTGAATTTCCCGGATTTAATGCAGCATCTGTTTGAATGTATGCTTCTATTTTATTTATTCCTGGTCTATGAACTGCAGAAACAATTCCTTGTGAAACAGAAAATTGGAGTCCTAGGGGATTTCCTATTGCAATTACTTTCTCTCCTATCTGAATATCTTCAGAATCTCCGAGAATTAACTCATTATAATCTCCAGAAATTTTTAATAATGCTATATCTAATTCTCCATCAAATCCTATGAAATTAGCATCAATTATCTTTTGTTCATGAGTTACTGCTTTAATATCGCTTGTCAATCTTCCTTGTTCATCAGCCAAAACATGTGCATTTGTTACAATATATCCCTCATTTGTTATAATAAATCCTGCTCCTTGGCCAACATTAGTTCTTATTGTTACAACAGATTTTATAGAATCTTCAACTATTCCTGAAAAATCTTCTCCTACAGATGCTTTTAATAAATCAATCTCTTCGTCAAAAGAGCCAATTTTTACATCTAATTTTCCAATTGTTTCTTTTAAATTGTCTTTAGTTTGAATTAGATTCTCTGTTAGGGTATTAATATTATTTTGAGTCTCTGCTATATCTTTACTTAATCTATTATAATTTGAGTTTTGATTTGCAAATAACATATAAATTAATATTCCGCTAGATATCATAAAAATTATTACAATGGAGCTAAAACTTCCAAATATCCATCTATGATGTCTCTCCATTTTAATTTATAAAATATTAACATATAAAAACCTAACTTTATTTAGATTTTTATTGGACCTGTAGTTTAATGGATAAAATTTCCGGTTTCGGCCCGGTTGATGGAGGTTCGATTCCTCCCAGGTTCATTTATTAGAACAATATTTAAAAAGAACTTGTTTTTATAAATAAGAATTTAATAAGATGAAAAAAATATTACCATTATCATTCCTAGTTTTATCTTTGATGTTACCCAATTTCTCATTAGGAAAAACAATCTCTCCAGAGAAGGGATTGGCCAAAAAGAAGCCTTTCTTTACTCTACGCTCTCCAATTCCTCTAAGATTTTCTAATTATGTATCCCGGAGTTTTAAAGAGGGAATAGTTATACTTAATGATACTACTTATCATGCCCATAGATATTTTTTAGATAATGATGGTTTTAGCGAGGTTATGGAATTTTATCCTTTTATTAAAGATATAGAGAGTATTTCTAAAGGGATTACATTAAAACATGGTATTCATGTATCAAGATATCCAAAAATGTATTTTTTTGATAAAGATGATAATAATAGGGTAGATAATGGTGAATTTCTAAAAGATCCAATGGTAAATGGACTGAATGGCGATGAATATTGGTTACGGATAGATAAACCTAAGAGATAAATTTATTTTAATATTTTCTCAAGAACTTTTCTAACTGTTTTAAAATCAGCTCTTTTATCTGTGATTCTCATTACTTGTCCAATTAAGAAATTTAGAGATTCATTTTTCCCTGATTTATAATCTTCTGCCGCTTTTGTATTTTCTTTTATTGCTTGTTTTACATAGATTTCTATTATATCTGCTTTTGATATTTTTGAATGTTTTTGAACTCTTTTCTTTGGAGAAAATGATTTTGGTATAAATTCATTTAAAATTTCTTTTGCTTTTAATTCAGTAATTTTTCCTGCATCAACAAGGTCCATTAATTCAATAAAATGATAAGGGTCAATATTAACTTCTTCCATTTCCTTTTTTGTATAATTTAAAACTCTTAGAAGTTCAATTGTTATCCAGTGAATAGCAAGTTTTGGTTTTATTTTTTTAATTACCTTTTCAAAGAATTCAACAATCTCAAGTTTTTTTGTTAATATTTCTGCATGTTGTTTTTCTATTTTGTGTTTTTTAATTAATTTTCTTAATTTTTCATGAGGAGTTTCAGGCAAATTTCCTTCTAATTTATCTACTCTTAATCTTTCAATTTTAATTATTGGCAAATCTGGTTCTGTTATAAATCTATAATCCTCTGTTTCTTCTTTTGTTCGCATTTTAATTGTAATCTCTTTATTTTCATCAAACATTCTTGTTTCTTGCATCTTTGGAATTTCTTTCTTTTGTCTTTTTATTTCATATTCAATTGCTGATTTTATATTTTTTAAGCTATTGATATTTTTTATTTCAATTCTTTTTCCAGTTGTTGAAATATTAATATCTGCTTTTATCCCAGAAGTTTTATCAATTGATTTTATGTAACTAAGAGTTGCTTTTAATTGCTTTAACCATTCTATTACTTGTTCGGAATCCTTAAAATCAGGTTCTGTTACAATCTCTATTAACGGACTTCCTGATTTGTTATAATCTATTTCTCCTGTTTTGGGATTCCATGATGCAGGATCTTCTTCTATATGACATTCTGTAATTTTAATCCCTAAGAATTTCCCATTTTTTCCCACAGGCATTGCATATGAACCTGAAATTGTATTTTGATATCCTTTTGGCAAATCTGGCCAATCATAATGCTTTCTCTGCCATATTAATTTTTCATTTATTTTACATCCAAGGATTAATGAAGTTTGAATTACCATGTCTGTTGATTCTTTATTTGGAAGCATTGGTTTTGCTCCGGGCTGAGAGGTGCATATTGGGCAAATTGAAGTATTTGGTTTTATATGCTTTTTACCATGCATTGCCTTACATTTACAGAAAAGTTTTTCTCTTGTGTTTAAATAGCCATGGATTTCTAAACCAATTTTTGTCATAGTTTAATAAAAGAAAAAATGATTTATTAATTTATTGTATTAACAAACTTTTTAACCATAACTTTCCTTTTACTCTTATGAAATCAAATGCAAAACTAGGGGACTATGTTGAAGTTCATCTATCCAAGATTATTTATGAAGGAATTCTTCTTGAAACTCCTGAATCTGAAAAAGGAGTTGTTTTGCTTAAACTTGATTCTGGTTATAATATTGGTTTGAATAAGAAAGATATTTTAGAAATTAAACTTATTAAAAAATCTCAGGAAAGAAAAGAAGATATTATTATTAAAAAAGAATCTTCTAAACCAAATATTGCAATGATTATTACTGGAGGAACAATTGCTGCTAGATTAAACCCTAAAAAGGGAGGAGTTGATTGGCTTACAACTCCTGAAGATTTGTTTAAATTTTATCCAGAACTTTTTAAAAAAGTTAATGTCATCAAAGTAGAAGTTCCATTTATGAAAGCATCAGAAGATATGGATTTTAAGGATTGGCAAAAAATTGCAAAAACTGCTCAAAGACTCTTGAATGATAGTAATATTAAAGGATTAATAATAACTCATGGAACTGATTTTTTAGGTTATACTGCTGCAGCCTTATCATTTTTTTTAAGAGATTTGAATAAACCTGTTGTTTTAACTTATAGTCAGAGAAGTATTGATCGCGCTTCATCAGATGCAAATTTAAATCTAGAGTGTTCTGCACTTGCTGCAATTTCAAATATTACTGAAGTAATGTTAGTGGGGCATGCATCAATTAATGATGATTTCTGTTATGCAATTCCTGCAACTAAAGTTAGAAAATTACATAGTTCAAGAAGAGATGCATTTAAGGTAGTTAATTCTAAGCCATTTGCAAAAATTTTCCATGATAAAATTGAAATTATCTCTGATTATAAAGTTAGAAATAGAAATAAAGTTAAATTAGATTTGAAGTTTGTTGATAAGGTTGCTTTAATTAAGATTTATCCTGGACAAGACTCGTCAATTCTTAATTATTATCTTAGAAATAAATATAAAGGGATTATCTTAGAAATGTCTGGATTAGGGCATGCTCCTACAAAAAGATCCCGGAATAATTGGGTAAAAAAATTAAAGGAAATCCAGAAAAAAGGGCTAATTGTATGCGTTACAGCCCAAACAATCTATGGGAGACTTAATCCTTTAGTTTATTCTAATGGTCGTGAGTTATTTGATACAGGAATTATCTATTTAGAAGATATGCTAAGCGAAACTGCTTTAATTAAATTAGGATGGGTACTTGCTAAAACCAAGAATAGAGAAGAAATAAAGAAGCTTATGTTAACTAATTTTTCTCATGAATTAAATGATAGGTTGGAGGAGTAAATTTATATAATGTAATTTTTTGCTGATTTAATGAAAAAAGCTTTAGTTACAGGGGGAGCAGGATTTATTGGAAGTCATGTCGTTGATGCCCTAAGAGATAGAGAAGTAGATGTTGCGGTTGTTGATAATGAATCAGCTTCATCCAACGAAAAATTCTTTTGGAGAGAGGATACAAGAAAATTAAGAACAGATATTTGCAATGCAGATGAGATAAATGATATATTTAAATCTGAAAAACCAGATTATGTTTTCCATCTTGCAGCACAATCCAGGATTCAAACAACACTTGAAGATCCACTCGAAGCATGTAAGACCAATTTCCTTGGAACCTGCAATTTATTACAAGCTTCCAGAGAGTATGGAGTCAAGAAGTTTATTTATTCATCTACATCATCAGCATACGGTCTAAAAAATGACTCTCCACAAAAAGAAAACATGAGAAGAGACTGTCTAAATCCCTACTCTGTGACAAAGGTTGCAGCAGAAGATTTATGTAAAATATATCACAAACTTTGGGATGTCCCTACTGTAATCTTTAGATATTTTAACGTATACGGGGAGAGGCAGCCACTAAAAGGACAATATGCCCCGGTTATTGGAATCTTTCTCAGGCAAAAGGAAGCCGGAGAACCAATGACAATCGTAGGAGACGGAGAACAAAGAAGGGACTTTACACATGTTAAGGATGTCGTAGCCGCTAACCTGTTAGTAGCAGATTCACCTAACAAAAAAATTCTTGGAGAGACTTTTAATATTGGAACAGGAAAGAATAATAGTGTTCTTGAGGTGGCTAATATGATAGGGGGGGATTATACTTTTATCCCAAAGAGAGAAGGAGAAGCAGATGTTACCTTAGCAGATATAACGAAGATAAAACAATTACTCAAATGGGAGCCAATAGTAAGACTAGAAGAGTGGATAAGTCAAAATTTATAAGAAATAAAAACCTTAATATTTAATATGATAAAAAAGGATATTACTCAAGTAAAGGAGTGGAAGAAATTAGGATTAAAATGTGGTTTGGAAGTCCATCAGCAATTAGATACAAATAAATTATTTTGTAATTGCCCTTCTATTTTAAGACAAGAAGAACCTGATTTTACTGTAAAAAGAAAACTTCATGCTGTTGCTGGTGAAAGTGGGGATATAGATATTGCAGCAAAACATGAGACTGCACAAGATAAGGAATTTATTTATAAGGTTTATAATAATGTTAACTGCCTTGTTGAATTAGATGAAGAGCCGCCGCATGAGATAAATAAGGAAGCCTTGAAAATTTCCTTACAAATTGCTATTTTACTAAATTGTAAAATTTTACCAATTACTCAGATTATGAGAAAAACAGTTATTGATGGGAGTAATACAAGTGGTTTTCAAAGAACAGTAATGATTGCAAGAGATGGATTTATTGAAACAAATCAAGGAAAAGTTAAAATTGAAGGACTATTTTTAGAGGAAGATTCAGCAAGACCTATGATTAGAGATGGGAAAAATATAATTTATAGGTTAGATAGATTAGGGATTCCCTTACTTGAGATTGCAACTGCTCCCGATATTAAAACTCCTGAACAGGCAAAAGAAGTTGCATTACATATAGGGGATATCTTGAGAAGTTGCAGAGTTAAAAGAGGTATTGGGACAATTAGGCAAGATATTAATATTTCGATTAAAGGAAGTAATAGAGTAGAATTAAAAGGTTTTCAAGATCCAAAGATTATGGTAAAAACTGTTGAAAACGAGATTAGTAGGCAACAAGATTTCTTAAAGAAAAGGATGAATAATCCTAGTGAAGTTAGAAATGTTTTACCTGATGGAACAAGTAAATTTCTAAGACCTATGCCTGGAGAAGCAAGAATGTATCCTGAAACAGATTTACTCTTGTTAAATATTCATAGAAATTTAATTAATGAGATTAAAAGAAATTTACCAAAATTAAGAAGCGAAGTTTTAGAGGATCTTAAAAAAACAGGATTAAATCACGAAATGATTAAGTTATTAATTAGGCAAAATAAGTTTGAAGAATTTAAGGAATTTTTAAGAATTTTAGATAATCCACAATTAATTGCTAAAATCCTTTTAATATTCCCTAAGGAGATTGCAAGTCGCGAAAAGATTTCAATAAATAAAATTGGGAAAATTCTTAATAAAGAGGTATTAGTCTATGTTCTTGAAAATTTGAAAAGGAAAAAAATATCTGAAGATCAACTAAAACAATCTCTGGAAAGAATTGTCAAAGGAGAAAAAATTGAAAAAGCAATTGTTTTTGAAAAAGAGGATATTAATGTTGTTGAAGAAAAGATTATAGAGATTATTAAGAGAAAACAGGGGCTCTCACTAAATGCTTATATGGGATTAGTAATGAAAGAGTTCCATGGAAAAATTGATGGCAAAGAGGTTATGGAAATTATTAAAAAGTATGTTGAGTAAATTCTAAGATGAAAAAAGAGATTGATTTAACAAAATTAAATGAGAAAAGGACTTTAATTAAAGATATTTTTAAAAATAAAAAAGATAAAATTGAAATTGTTGGATGGGCTCATAATACAAGGGAACTTGGGAAAATAAATTTCCTTCTTTTAAGAGATATTTCAGGGATTATCCAGGTAACTGCAGTTAAAGGGAAAATTGATAAAGATATTTTTGATTGCATGGCTAAAATATCTAGAGAGTCAGTTGTTTATATTAAGGGAAGTGTTGTAAATTCTAAACAAGCTCCGGGGGGAAAGGAAGTGATTCCTGAAAAGATAATTGAATTATCTCATGCAGATGATTTGCCAATTGATGCAAGTGACTTTTCTAAAACAGAACTTCCTAAAAGATTAGATTATAGGTTCTTAGATTTTCATAGAACAAGAACACAAGCTATTTTTAAAATACAAAGTGAGATAACAAATGCATTTAGAGAATTCTTTTATAAAAAAGGTTTTTTAGATATGCAGCCTCCGTGCATTATTAGCTCATCATCAGAGGGAGGAACAGAATTATTTAGTGTAAGATATTTTGAAAAGAATGCATATCTTGCCCAATCCCCGCAACTCTATAAACAAATGGTTGCTTGTTCAATGGAAAAAACGTTTATAATTACTCCTGTTTGGAGAGCTGAAAAGCATAATACTACAAGACATATTAATGAAATAAGGCAAATGGATATTGAAGTTGCTTTTGCTAATCAAGAAGTTGTAATGAAATATCTTGAAGAATCTGTGAAATATATTATAGGAGAAGTCATTAAAAAATGTAAAGATGAATTAGAACTATTAAAAGTTAAATTAAAAATCCCTAAATCTAAATATTTGAGCTATGATGAAGCAGCCAAACTTCTTAAGATGAAATATGGAGAAGACTTGAGTCCGGAAGATGAAAGAAAGCTTGATAAAAAATTTCCAGATACAATTGTTTTTGTTCATTCTTGGCCATTATCTTTAAAGCCATTTTATATTATGCCTAAGACATTAAATAAAAATGAAAAACTCTCAAATGGATTTGATGCAATTTACAAAGGGATTGAGATTTGTTCTGGAGGGCAAAGAATCCATATGCCTGGTTTATTAACCGATAGATTAAAAGCTAATGGATTAGATCCTAAAAATTTTAGATCATATATTAATAGCTTCAAGTATGGTAGCGCTCCCCACTCGGGTTGGTCTGTAGGGTTAGAAAGATTAACTCAGGTAATTTGTGGACTTGATAATATCAAGGAAGCTACAATGTTTCCTAGGGATAGGGATAGACTTACACCATAAGATTATTAAATTAAATCCATTCTTTTTAATTATTAAAATTAATGGCAGATGTTGTGGGATTATTTATTAGTTGATATAGATTAATTTTTAAATTACTTCTTCTTAGAGTTATTATGGATTTTTTATGGCATGAAGTATCTGAAAAAGAGAAGAAAGAAATCAAAGAAGAAGCTAAAGATATAATGGATTCTTTTTCTAAGAGATTAAGTAAAATTGATAAGAAGATAGGAGAATCTCTAATTGAACGAAAGAAATGTGAAAGAAAAGAAGGAGAATCATCCGAAGGTGATATTGAATTTAGAGAAATTATGTTTGAGAACGCTCCACAGAAAAATAAAGATTTTATAATTGCAGAGAAGAAGAAATGGTAAATACACAACAAAAACTAAAAAAATACCTTGAAGAAATTAAAAAAAATGACCAAAAAGGAAATAAGATAAATGCATTTTTGCAATTAAATCCTAATGCAAAAGATGAAGCAAAAAAAATTGATTCTAAAAGAAATAAGGGAAAACTCGCTGGATATATAATTGGTGTAAAATCTGCAATAAATGTTAAGGGACTTAATGCTTCTTGTGCGAGTAAAACTCTTGAAAATTACAAGGCTCCATATGATGCAACTATTATCAAGAAAATAAAGGATGAAGATGGATTAATTATAGGTATGAATAATTGCGATGAATTTTGCTTAGGCGGTTCTGGTGAAACAAGTGCATATGGGCCAACAAAAAATCCCAAGAATCTAAGATTAATCTCAGGAGGTTCAAGTTCAGGAAGTGCAGCTTCTGTTTCTGCTAATTTTTGTGATATGTCTTTAGGAAGTGATACTGGTGGAAGCATTAGAAATCCATCAAGTCATTGCGGAGTTGTTGGAGTAAAACCAACATATGGGAGTGTTTCAAGATATGGTTTAATTGATGTTTCAATGAGTTTAGATCAAATAGGGCCAATAACAAAAAATGTAAATGAAGCTGCTTTGTTATTGAGTGTTATTTCTGGAAAAGATGAAAATGATTCTATAACTCGGGATTCAGAAAAATTAAATTTAAGAGAAATTGAGAAAATTCCAAAAAATATTATAGTGGGTGTTTTGGAATTTAAAATAAAAGATCAAAGAATACAAAAATTAATTGATGATAAAATAAAAAAAGTTGCTGATAAATACGGATGGAAAATAAAAAAATTAGAGATGGAATTCTTAGACCTTGCTGTTGAGATTTATTATCCTTTGGTTTATGTTGAATTTTTTTCTGGAACAAGAAGGTTTGATGGAAGAAGATATGGAAGAAGAATAGAGGAAGTTGCAGGACCTGAAGTTTTAAGAAGAATTTTAGGAGGAAGTGAAATCACAAGATCAGAATACCATGGAAGGTATTATCACAAATCATTAAAGGCAAAAAAACTTATTGAAGAAGAATTTGAAAATATTTTTAAAAAAGTTGATTGTATTATTACACCAACTATTCCGAGACTTCCACATAAAATTGGAGAAAAAATTTCTGTAAAAGATATGTATGATTATGATGCTCTGACAATCCCCTCAAATTTAGCTGGAAATTGCGCAATTTCAATTCCTTCTGGGGAAATTAATGGAATTCCTGTTGGAATGCAGATTATATGTGATAAGTTTAAGGAACAAAAAATGTTACAGATTGCAAGAAGTATTGAGAAGTTAGATATTTAAAAAAATATTATTAGTTTTTATTCTTGAGTTTACAGTATAGAGGGAATATCTTTCAGATTTATATTGAGGCAATAAGAAAAAGAGAACCTCAAAAAGCTTAAAAACAAATCCAAATTCTTAATTTTATGAAAATAGGGGAAGTAGAAATCAAATGGTTAGGGCATGCCGGATTCTTAATTAAGAATTCTAAAGTAATTTATATTGATCCCTATAATATAAAGGAAGAGTCTGAAAAAGCTGACTTAATTTTAATCACACATAGTCATTATGACCATTGTAGTGTGGGAGATATTAAGAAGATTATAAAAGATGGGACAAAAATTATTGCAACAGCTGATTGCCAGAGTAAAATAATAAGATTTGAAGTCCCAATTAAAATAATAGAACAAGGACAAGAATTGGAATTTGGAGATTTAAAAATCTCTGCCTTACCTGCTTATAATATTGATAAACATTTTCATTCTAAAAATGAAGGATGGGTGGGATACTTGATTAAAATGAATGATCTCTTGATTTATTATGCGGGAGATACTGATTTAATCCCTGAAATGAAGAATCTTACAGGATATAATCAACAAAATAAAAAATTTATTGCTTTACTTCCTATTGGAGGAAGATTTACAATGAATGTAGAAGAGGCAATTGAAGCTACAAAATTAATAAAACCTACTTTAGCTATTCCTAGTCATTTTGGAAGTATAATCGGATCAGAGAAGGATGCTAAAGAATTTGTTGAATTATGTAAGGAAGAAGGGATAAATGCAGAGATTTTAGAGTGTGAATAAAATGCTAGAGGATAATTTCCAGCAGAGAAAAAAAGATAGTCTTTCTAAACTAGATAAATCTTCAAAAGGAGAGTGGGATGAGGATATTATCAATTTATGTGATAAGATAAATTCCTTAAAAAACTATTATACTACCTCTTCTTGTTCTGGTAGAATTGTTTTAATGATAGACCAGGATAAAAAAGAAGAAGGATTATTTATCAAAGTTTATCATGATTTAATCTCTTTTCAAGAATTCAAAAAAGACTTGAATAAGATTATTAAAGCAAATAAAAAAAGAATTAAATTCAAGCTAGAGCCATGTATTTTACATGTTGCATGCGAAAATCCAGAAGAAGCTTTCACACTTTATACTAAAGCAAAACTAGCTGGGTGGAAAAAATCAGGGATGATCTCATTTGGAAATAGAGCAATAGTAGAATTGAACAGCACCGAAAAATTAGAATTCCCCCTAATAAATAAAGACAAAATCTTAGTTGATGATATTTTTCTGAAGATAGTTGTCCAGGAAAGCAACAAAAAACTCAAAAAAAGTTGGGAAAAGATTAAAAAATTAAGGAATTCCCTAAAATAATCCTTAATTTAGACTATCAAAATATTTTTAAATAGAGAAATCTTAATATTTTTATAATATTAATTTATTAAGCTTGGCGGTTTTAATAAATTAATTGTATGTCATTGAATTATTTCTTATTAGTTGGAAGTGTGTCAAGTATTTAAACTTTTCGATGAAAAGAAACTTGAGAACTTCTTATAGAGATGAAAGGAGGTCAAAAGATATGGTATTAGATTTTACAAAAGAAGCAGTAGAAAATACAGAAACTCATAGTATTAACTTTGAAGAACTTAAGGCTGGAAAGGCTAACATTAAGGTTTTTGGTGTTGGAGGTATGGGAAGTAATGCTGTAACCTGGCTTTTTAATAAAGGAATTAATGGTGCTACAATCTATGCTGCAAATACAGATGCTCTTCATTTGAGTGTTACAAAATCAGATGATAAACTTCTTATTGGTAAAGAATTAACAAGAGGTTTAGGTGCCGGAGGAGTACCTAATAAAGGTAGAGAAGCTGCAAAAGAAGCTTTAGTTGAAGTAAAAAAAGCAGTTTCAGGTTCTGATATGGTTTTTGTTGTTGCAGGAATGGGTGGTGGAACAGGAACTGGTGCAGCTCCCGTAATTGCCCAATTAGCTAAAGAAACTGGAGCAGTTGTAATTAGTGTTGTTTCAATGCCATTTGAATCAGAAAAAGCAAGAATTGATAAAGCTGAATTTGGTTTACAAGAGTTAAGAGATGTAACAGATACATGTATTGTCCTTGATAATAATAGACTTGTTGATATTGCCGGACAATTACCTATTGAACAAGCCTTTGCTGTTGCTAATGAATTAATTAGTACAATGATCAAAGGAATTGTTGAAACTATTACTCTTCCAAGTTTGATTAATTTGGATTATGCAGATGTTTCTACAATTATGAAAAATGGTGGTGTTGCAGTAATTGGTATAGGTGAAAATGACTCGCAAGATCGCGTGAATGAAGCTGTAAAACAAGCCCTTACTCATCCTCTACTTGATGTGGATTATAAAGGTGCAACAGGAGCTTTAATACATGTAACTTGTGGTCCTGATTTAAAATTAGAAGAATTTGATGTTATTGGTAGAACAGTTTCTGAAAACTTAAGTCCCGAAGCGCAGGTTATAATTGGTGCTAGAATCAGTAAAGATTTTTCTGGTAAAGTTAGAGTAATAACAATTATGACAGGAGTTAAATCTCCATATGTCTTGGGAAAAGCAACAGAAGATCAAGCTCTTCCTATGTCTAAAGAAGTTTCTGATTTAGGAATAGAAGTTTTAAGATAAATTTTTATTATATCTTAGGGCCTGAAAAGGCCTTAGGATTTTTTTAAGAATTAAACATTCAATGTTTTTGGATTTCTCATTTTTTTATTTTTGTATTCATTAAAATAAAGAATTCTATCAAGTTCTATTTTTGAAGTTTGTTTTTTTTTCATCCCCTTGACTTTGGTTTCATATCCTATGGGAAATACTGCTTCAACTATAATGTTATCAGGGATTTTTAATTCTCTTTTAATCTGTTTTTCTACAAAATGTCTAACCCAATATGTTGAAAGCTCTATTTCTCCTAGTTTCAATAAAAAATTTTGAATTCCTGCCCCTGCTTGTTGAGTACAATAAGTTTTTCCTTTTTCCTTATAAAGATTTATTGTTCTAATTGGATCTGAACAGACAATTACAACATAGTGTGCTTGAGAGATAAACTGTTGTTGACAATATTCTGCAATTTTCTGAATTTTCTCCCTATTGTCAATAAGAATAAATTTTAAGGAATAATTATTTCCTGCCATTGAGGCATATCTAGCTTTATCTATTGCTTCAATTATATCTCTCCAATCGGGTTTTTTATCACTAAATTTCTTTAAATCCTTACATGACTTAATTGCTTTATCTAATTCCATAATTTAATAGAATAAAGATATGTTTAAAAAAGTATTGTAAAAAACGTCCTCGGAAGGACTCGAACCTTCGACCTAACGGTTAACAGCCGTTCGCTCTACCAACTGAGCTACAAGGACCTAAAAACTGAAATTTAATTTTGTATTTAAAGTTTATCCTTTCAACCCTAAATCAACAATATCTTTTATTTGATGTTTTTCTAGAAAATTATAAACATTTGACTGTTTTGAACCTTTAATAATCAAAATTATTGCATTTTGCGCATTTTCTATATATTCAGGATCTCCAATAATTCCAATATGATTATCTTTTAATTCAAAATGACATTTGGTTAGTTCATTTAATGTTTTTAGTGTTTTCCCCTTTGTTCCAATAATTCTTGCTCTTATTCTTTCTAAATCCTTTCTTTTAGTATAGTCTTTTATATTAATTATCTCAAAGATATTATCTTCTTCCTTAATTAGCATCGAGGTTTTAAGTGAAAAACCAAAATTTATTGCATCAATAACCTTCTCTGCTAAATATTCATTTTCTGGTTTCCCCTCAATTGAAACTTCTTTACCTCTATTAGTTATTTTTATATTTAGTCTTTCTTCTAATCTTTTTTTGTTTTTTAAAATTCTTGGAAGTTTTTCTGAAAGAATTGTTTTCATGTTAATTTATTATTTAAAATTCAGTTTTCTCACTTTTTAAATATCCTTTTTTCTTTAACCATTCTATCTGGTTTAGACGGTATTTGAATATTACATCTCCTTTATTTTTATCTAATTCCCATGGTTCTATAATTACAACATCATTTGGTCTTAACCATAGTCTTCTTTTCATTCTACCCGGGACTCTACAATTTCTTGTTTTTCCATCCAGACAATTAACCATTATTTTATTACCTCCTAGTCTTTGTTCTATAATTCCAATTATCTCTTCCCCTCTTGGAAGTCTAACTCTTACCACTTTGGGTTCTTCTTGATTTTGATATTTTTTCATATTTATTAAATCAGAAATTTATTTATAAAGATATTGAATTATTTGAGAATTAAGGCAAAAGGAATTCCTTGTATCTCTCTAATACCTTCTTTAGAAATAATCCCCTCATCTAATGCAGTTTTTATTGAATTTTCTCCAACAATATTAAAAGTTGCATCTTCTTTTATCATATCAGTCATTATTCTCCTTACTTTCTCAACAGACTCTTCCTTACCCTTAAAGAAACTTTCTTTAATATCTAATTGAAATTCTCCTTCTTCAAATTTTTTTCCAATTAAATTTGAATCACATATAGCAACAATATCTCTATATGTTTTGATAATATTTACAAACATAATAAAAATTAAATAAATTTACTTGGTAATTCCACCCATTCTACAAACAGTTGTTTCACAATGAGGGCATTTGCCTTTAGCAATCTTTGTTCCCTTTTTTGTTTTGCTCTCAACCGGGTTTTGTATTCCAACTTTCTTTTTACACTTTACACAATATCCTTCTGTCATTTTTATCCTCCAATTTAATTAAATTCTAATGAATTCATTAAATTCCCTAGGGATATTTATTTTATAAATCTTCTGGATGACCATTTTATTCTATTAAACCTGCTTTTTATAGTTTTATAAAAGATAAATATTAAACCCCCCAAAATCCCTATGATTAAATCAGCCATAGTATCATCGTTTTTATCCATAATAATATTAAATTTTTCAAGGCCAGTTATATCCCTCATATATACTCCCTGAAGTTTTAAATCCCATAATTTATCTAATGTGAATTCAATTATCTCAAAGATTGTAAGTATTGCAATTGTAAACAGAAGGGTTGTTACTAATTTCCATTTAAGGGTTAGATTTTGATTATTTACTAAGAAAAAGACAATTCCCCCAGTTAATAAAGGGATTATTAAGTGAAGAATCTTATCGTAATTTCCGGATAAAAAATATAAGGGAGATAATAAAATTCCAAAAAATGCAATTATTAAAATATAAAGATAGTGTTTTAGTTCAAAATTTATATCAAAGTAATGGTCAAATATGTAAAAACTAACGAGTCCGGCAAGAGTTGCAAAAACTCTTAAGAGGTTTGAAGTATTCTTAAAAAAGTAGAGTAATGCAAATAATAAAAGAGATAATCCAAGAATAAACCTTCTTTTATTTTTATATTCCATTTTATAAGTCAATCAAAAAAAGTTTATATATTTTTATCTTTCTAGAATATCCTATATTTTACTTCTTACACTATGTTTAGCTCCGCATGCAAGACAATGGATAAAAGTTAATCTATCCTCCTTAATTAATTCTGTATCTGGTTTTTTACATTCCTTACATAATACAAATTCTTTTACATATTCTTCTATTTTCTGATTTATTTTAGCACTTGGCACCTTAATATTTAAAACAAGTCTATTTCCTTCCTTTTGTCCCGAAGCTGCAAGTTCTCTTAATATAAATTTTTGAAAGTGTTCAGGGTTTCTCCTTATATGTGATGCAATTTGAACAAAGTTGGTTAAAATTGTTTTCTTACCTTCAAAATGTCCCTCTATTTTTGGAATTTCAAATCTAATACTATCTGTGCCAATTTGTTTTACTTTTTTATAAGCTTCTTCAATTAATTTACTATATTCATCCATAATTTAGTAGAAAGGGCATAGTTTATAAATGTTTTATGTTTTTAAGAAATATGGGGATAAGAGATATTATTATAGGTATCGCAATTATAATTTTAACAATTTCTGTTGTTGTTTATGGAATTAATACTATCTATTCAGAACCAGAATATTTTGATTTTTGTGAGGAATTTAAGACACAAGAAATAATTGAAATTCAAGAGAGATGTGAAGAGATTGGAGGGAAATGGAACTCTTATGAGGAACAAATATCCGTCCTTGAAAAAGAAGGATATTGTGATAGAGATTATAAATGTAGAGAAGATTATGATAACTCTAGTGAGAAATATTCAAGGAATGTTTTAGTTATTTCTATCCCTTTAGGAATTTTAATAATTGTTCTTGGAGCATATTTTTTTAGACTAGATTCTGTTGGTGCAGGTTTAATGGGAGGAGGTGTAGGAACCATTATATATGGTACTGGAGGATATTGGAGATATGCAGGAGATTTACTTAGATTTGCAATTTCATTAGCTGGATTAATTGCTTTAATCTGGTTTGCTTATTGGTTTAATAAGAAGAAAAAGTAATCTAACCTAACCATCTAACTTTTCCCGGGCGAGGCTCAAAGATTATCCCGTCTTCAATAAGTTTCTTAATCTCTTGATTAATTATCTCAGGAGAAGTTTCCTTTAAATCCATAATTATTTTATCAGTATCAATTCCTCCTTCACTTTCAGAATTTTTTACTAAATCTAATATCTTATCCTTTATCGCCACTATTTGTTGTTTTTCCATAGGAGGAGACTTTTCTATTCTCTCTTTTTCAAGTTCTAGTTTTCTAACTAATAGATATTTTGGGTTTTGTTCTTTAATTATTTCGGGGGAGATATATAATTCATTATTGAAATATCTTAAAACACCAATGACAATTACTGTTTCTCCCTGATTTATATTCTTAGATTTTTCAATATCATCCCCAAAGGCCTTTAATTTTATCTGTCCTGAACCATCATCCAAGGTTAAAAAAGAATATCTCTTTTCACCTTCACTATCATATTTATCTACAATATTTCCAATTATATTTATTCTAACTATTTTTTTATCTCCTAATTCTAAAAAAGTGAATTTTTCCTCATCAAATACTGGTTTTCCAATTAGTATATCTCCGATTCTAAATTTATACGCTATATTTCTTTTGAATTGTTGTTCAGGCATCTTTATTGTTTAATTTTACATTTTTATTTCTTAATATTCCTAATTGCTTCTCAAGATCTCTTATTTTCTTATCTCTAGAGTAATTTCCAGGATAATTACATCTTGTTTTTATTGATGGATTAAAGAATTTACATATTTCTTTTGCTTTTTCTTGATTAAAAAAGAGTTGCCCTCCTTTACTCCCAAAACTTGTCCTATATTCAGATAATAAACATCTTTTATAGTGCGGATTTTTTTTGTATAAGAATAGACTAAAAGAACCACACTCTTTGTTTTTATATAATTCATGCGATATAGTTATTATCATAATTTCTCTCATATTTTTTATTCTTTCTTTTTCCATCTTTACATCTTTTGAATATAACCTCTTCTTGGTTTAAAAATCTCTCCAGAACTATCTAATTTATTTACTGCTTCATCAATCTCATTCTTAGTTAATTTACCCTCGAGTTCTTTTTCTATTTCTTCAACAGGAATCATTTTCCCTAAACGCCCTTCCAAGTTAATTATTGTATCTCTTACGGTAATTATTTTATTTCTTTGTGAAGATGAAAACTTTCCTGATATTTTATCGATATCAAGGGTTTTGGATTCATAATCATAACCTACCTGCATTAAGTAATATCTTATTATCCCTATAGCTCTTATTGCATCTTCTTTTGAAACAGTATTACTAAGTCTTAATTTAGCTGAAGCTTCGGACATTCTTATTAATGCTTGTAATTGTCTTGCAGAAATTGGAATTGGTCTCATTGCACTCTCTGATAAAACAGGCCTATTTCTTAAATCAACATAGAATTTTTTTATTTCAGATACTGCCTCTTCACTAAGATAAGGATTTACTTTTTGTTTTGCATAAGCAACATATTTTCTGAAAATATCTCTTGGAATTATCATATCTTTTCCTTCTTTTTTATGTTCATCTAAAACATGACTTGCAATTTTCGCATCTTTTTCTTTATTGGGTATATCTCTTAAAGTGAATATAACATCAAACCTGTTAATTAATGTTGGAGGTAAATCAATTTGTTGTGCAATTGATTGATGAGGGTCAAATCTCCCAAATTTAGGGTTTGCTGCTGCAAGAACTGAAGTTTGTGCCCGGAGTTGTGCTTGAACATTTGCTTTAGAAATTGTAATTGTCTGTTGTTCCATTGCTTCATGCATTGCACTTCTATCTCCAGGATCCATTTTTTCAAGTTCATCAATACAAACGATTCCTTTATGCGATAAAACCATTGCACCAGCCTCCAAACTCCACCCCCGAAGATATTCATCTCTTACAACTGTTGCAGTTAATCCCGCACCTGATGCACTCTTACCAACCACATAACGTCCTTTTGGAGAGATATTTGCCATGAAGGTTAAACTTACTGATTTTGCTACTCCTGGATCTCCTATTAATAAGATATGCATGTCTCCCCTACTTTTTTGACCATCTGTATGGGTTTTTTGAACACCTCCAAATAATTGCAATACAAGGGATTTTTTTATTTCTTCATGACCCCAAATACTTGGGGTAATACTTCCCGAGAATTTGTCAAAAATTTGAGGGTCTTGCGAGAGTTCTAAAATTTGTCTTTCATCTTCTTCATTTATATCTAATTCTTCAAAAGTTTCTTCTAATGCAATTAAATTATTAACCTCAACTGCAAGTTCAAATCTTGTTGAAAGTCCTCCTGTATTTAATGGAACAGGAACTTCTTTTAATATTCCCACTACTTTTATTCTACTTCCAGGAGTTGTTTTTTCTTCCATCCTAGGTTCAACTAGATCTTCTTTTACAAATACATTTATTCTTTTTGGTTGTTCTCCACCAATTAATGATTCTGGAGATTCTTCTATTACTAATCTTTGTGTGTCTACCATTCCCTTGCTTATTAATTTAAATCCCCCTCTTCTTCCACAAGAACATCGTGCGGGTTCTCTAAATTTCTTTTCAATTTGTAATACACTAATAATTGTTCCACAACTAGGGCACTCAAATTTTGCATTTACTACTTGGGGTCTTACATCTGATGCCTGTCTTATTATCCCTTCGAGAACAATTAATTTATTTAGGTGCTTTGAACGTATATTTCTAATTTTTATCTGTTGTGTTTCAGGTAAATTATTTAGTCTTATTCTCACATTACTTACAAGTCCTGATTCTTCAATTGCTAGTTCGATAATTCTTAGAGTCTCCTCTGGATTTGAAAGAATCTCATCTGAAAGTTTATTTGAAAATTCAGTAAGTTGCATAAAGTCAATGTAAATTACATTATCTCCTTTTCGTATTGATTCTCCTAATTCTTTTTTATGAAGATTAAAGAAATTTTTTGCATCAATTGTTAATTCTCCACTTTTTAATTTACCCTCTTCAGCCATAATTAAGAAATAAATAGTCTCTTTTTATATTTTTATGTATATTATTGAGTAGTTTTAGAAACCAAGAATTATTCTTGAGTAGTTAAAGTTTATAATTTTTTAGAGCAGTTTTAACATTTTTCAGAAGTTGTTTCATGCTATCTTCAAGTTGTTGTTTGTTTTTTGTGCCAGTACATACTAATTTCCCATTACTAAAGAGTAAAAAAGTAGCATTTGGTTCTATTAGTTTATATACTAATCCTGGAAATTGTTCTGGTTCGTACTCGGTATTGTCCATTTCTAATGCCAAGAAGTTTAAATTAAGCTTTAGATTAATTGTTCCTGATGCAACAATGTTCTGAACTGTTATTTTTGGCTTTATTGTAACTTTAACATTTATTTTTTTTAATTGCTTTATTACAACATCTATTACTTGTTTAACTTGAGTAGTTGATTTTGTACCTGTACATACTAAGTTTCCAGAAGAAAAAACTAAAACTGCTGATTTTGGTTCTTTAACTCTTAAAACTAGTCCGGGAAATGTTTTTGGATTATATTCAGTATTTGGTTGAGTTCTTGCAAGTTTTGTTAATGGAACTGGTTTTTCTAAAGAAGCAGTTGCAACAATATTTTGTATCTTATAATTGCTTTTTGAATTAGCCATTTTTAGATAATAAATTACATGAAAAAGTCTTTATAAAGGCTTCGAAGAGGATTTATCAATAATTTAATTCCTCTTCTGTTTTCCATAATCTATTTTAACTTCACTAAGAGTTGTTATATCTTTTGTATTTCTATCTGGCCTTAAGGTAGTAAATCTGGGAAATCTCAATGCAAATCCAGAAGAATAATTTTGAGATTTTTGAATTTCTTGATAAGTAATTGTTACAACAATCTTTGGTTTTATTGTAACTTGTCTATCTTTCTCCTTAATTGTTAACGGTTTTATTTTTCTTGTTAATTCTTCAAAAGTTACTTTTCCACTTCCAACTTTTTCAGTAATTCCTGTTCCAACTTTTCCAATTTCTAAGAATTTATCTTTATCTCTACAAGAAAGGATAAAACTTGAAAGCCACCCAGAACGTTTTCCAGTTCCGTATTCTGCACCAGTTATTACTAAATCAAAATCTCTTTCTTCTGGTTTAATCTTCAACATATGTCCAACTCTACTTCCGGGTTGATATACTGCATCTAAGTTTTTCATCATTATTCCTTCTTGATTATCTTCTAAAGATTTTTTATAGAATTCTTCTGCTTTTTTTTCATTATTTGTTATTATTTGTTTTGCATATACTATTTTCTTTGGGTGATTTTTTACTATTTTTTTTATTAATGTAGTTCTTTTCTTAAATGGTTCTTTTAATTGAGATTTTCCATTATAATAAATAATATCAAAGACCTGTATTTCTATGGGAAGTTTTTTCTGTAATTTTTCTATATTATATTTTCTCTTAATTCTTTGACTTATCTCCTGAAATGGTTTATATTCTTTTGTTTCTTTATCAAATCCTACCGCTTCTGTATCTAATATAAACGAATCCCCTTTTACATATTCCCTTATATATTCTACAACTTCCGGGAATTGCAGGGTTACATTTTCTAAACGTCTTGTGAATAATTTTATTTCTTTTTCCTTTTTGTGAATTATTAATCTAAATCCATCATACTTATATTCTATCCCAACATTTTCTCCAAGTGCCTTAAATCCCTCTTTTATAGATGAAACTTTTTGTGCAAGCATTACTTTTATTGGTTTTCCAACAACAAGAGGTATTTTCTTAAGCTCTTTTAATCCCCCTTCTTTTGCAATTTCAAATACAGCAGAAATATCATTTGTTTTATCTATTGCCTCTTGTATTATCTTAGATGCCTCCTTATCTTTGTTAAAAAATGCAGATGAGATGGATTCCCTTATTGTACTCTCTTTTAATCCTATTCTCAAGTCTCCTATTAATGTTCTTATTAGATATAATGCTTCTAAGGGAGTTGCAGAAGTTAATAATTCAGTTATAAGGGAGAGTTTCTTTCCAATAGTTCCTTTACCAACTAAATCAGGGAGTTTTCTTAGATTCTCTAAGACTTTATTAATTGTCAAGACATGAGATTGTAAAGTAACTTGTTTTTTATTTTTTGTTAGTTTTTTAGAAACCTCTCCTAAATCTCCTGAAAATTTCCATTCTTGAATTATTTTTGCATTAGGAATTCCTGTTGCTTTTGAAATTGCTTTTATTGCTAATTGATTACTTATCCCTATTTTTTTTTCATCATATTCGGGATAGATATCTCCTAGTAATAAATATAAAACATCTTTATCTTCTTCAGGGAGTTCTTTTAAGAATGAAGATAAGATTTCAATTTTTTCAAGTCGCTTTGTTGTAGATGAAAGTTTTTCATAAAGTTCTGCTAGTTTTTGATATCGCATAAAATAATTAAGGAAGAAATGTTTTTAACTTATTCGTTTTTCCAAAGTTCATGCAGATTACAATAGGCTCTTGCCTTTGCAACATCAAAAGAAAACTCTGCTTCGGGTTTATCTCCAGGTTTTAGGAACACTCTTGAAATATTCTTTCCATCAGTTGCCTCAATCCATTCAATATAATGTTCTTCCTCCATTGGATGTTCAACTGATCCTACTTTTACCTTATTTCCCTCAATTATAGGTACATGTTTCTCTGTTGCAGCATCTGTAGAATTTTCTTCTAATAACTTCATAGCTTGATTACAACAAACTAAGGTCCCTGCTGATTCATGTAAGACTTCAATTATCTTCCCACAAATTTTACATTTGTAGATTCGTCCATGTTCTGCCATTAAACTTTAATAAAAATAAGGTTTAAATATTTTATGTAAAATAGCTTAATAGAGATTAATTTACCCTAAAATCCAAAGATATTTATAATATTTCTTTAATATATCCCTATGAAAAAGGTTGTAAGATTAATCTCCCTCATTTACTTATTTATATTTTCAATAGAATTAATAAGAAGAACATCTCTATTTCTTGCACCAAATATTAAGGATTTTCTTTTACAAAGTTTAACCCCTATAAAAGCAATATCTGTTGGATGGTTTACAACTTCAATTGTTCAATCTTCAGGAGCAGTTGCATCAATTGCTGCTGCATTTGCAGGAAATAATTTAATTAATCTACAAACAGTTGTTTATATTTTGATTGGAGCATCCTTGGGGACAACTATTACTGCATTAATAATATCATTAATAACCGTTACTAAACAGAAAAAAGATTTTAGACATGGTTTTGAGATTGCATTATCTTATTCTATTTATAGTGCATTCTTAGTTGTTATAGTCTTTCTTTTAGAACATTATTTAGAATTATTTTCTAAACTATCTTTTTTTCTTGCATCCATATTAGGAGGAAAAATCTCCTTATTGAAAGTACCTAATTTTGTTGATTTGATAACTTCTCAAATTATAAATCTTTTATTTGAAAAAATTAATAAATTTGCTTTATTATTATTTGCTTTTGTAATCTTGACTTTTACCTTAAAATATCTTGGCAAGTCTATTATAGAAGTTCTTGGGGGGGAAGATAAGGCTAAAAAATTTATTAATAAGTATTTTGATTCAAAATATAAGTCTTATTTCATTGGAGTTTTTTTAACAGCAATTGTATTTTCTTCAAGTATAACTATAGGTTTACTCGTTCCTTTAGCAGTCTCACGTTTGATTAGTCTAAAAAAAGCAATCCCTTTTATTTTGGGTGCAGATTTAGGAACAGCCTCAGATGTTTTTTTAGCATCAATAATTATTGGTAAAACAACGGCTTATGCAACTTCAATTACTTATACTTTGTTTGGGATAATCGGAGCATTAATTTTCTTACCAAATGTAAATTTTTTACACAAGACAACAAAATATGTTTCTAAAAAATTAATTAAGATTTCAAGAAAAAAAGCACTTTATATCTTAATTGCTTTTATTTTAATACCTTTAGGAATAATCCTTATTTCTTAAAATATATTCTCCTGAATTTATTCTTCTAATTCTTTTAAGGCATTTCTAAACATCTCTCTATGATGTTTTTCTCTTTCTAAGGCTATTTCAAAAGATTTTACTGCAGCTTCATTTCCGTCTTCTTTTGCTTCTTGTATAAATCGCGGATACATCTCCTCAATTTCATCATTTTCACCTTCTGTAGCTTGTTTGAGGTTCTCTGCTGTTGATTTTGGTCCACCCATTACATTAAAATGACTTAATGCATGAGTTGTTTCTGCACCAGCAGCTTCCATAAATAATTGCGCGATTTCAGGTTTTCCTTCATTCATAGCTTTAGTTGCAAAAGCTAAATATCTTCTATTTGCTTGACTTTCTCCAGCAAAAGCCGCTTTTAAATTTTCATCTGTTTTTGACATCTTTTATTTCCCTCTAGATTTAATAGTTTTTCTATTTAAAAACTTTATGGATGATTATTTTCTCTTTTTAGTTCAAATACTAGATCTGGTTTTTGAAGTTGGATGTTTACTTCTTAGTCCTCTTGATTTCTTAGCAGAAGAGGTTAATCCCCTCATTGCTCTCTTCTTATTCTTGGGATTACAAATCCAGTTTATTGTTTTATCGTTTTTTATTTCTGGTTTGTTTATATCTACCATAATCACTTCAAAAAAATAATTTATACCATCTTTTCCTATTGGATATGAATTTAAAACCTCAAGATTTTTGTATTTTCTTGAAACTCTCTGTTCAGCTATCCATTTATAATTCATTTTTAATGTTTTTCTAGTATGTAGTCTTTTACTTCTTCTCCCTTTATTAGGTCTTGGTCTTTTATGACCTCCTCTTTTAATTCTAATTCTTATTATTACAAAACCTTTTTTGTTTTTATATCCTAGGGCTCTTGCCCTATCTAATCTTAATGGATTATCCACTTTTGTAAACACTTGTGATTTTCTCCAGTCAATCATCCTAATTCTTTGTGTTTTTTTATCTGGTTTCTTCCATGCCTGTCTTAGATAGTGATACATTCCTTTTGCCATAAAGAATTTACATAAAATTGCTTTAAAAAACTTTTTAAATTGATTTAATCTATTTTTTTAATGAGCCTGTAGTTCAGCCTGGTTAGAATGCTGCTCTGATAAGGCAGAGGTCCACGGTTCAAATCCGTGCAGGCTCATTTAGTTTTTAACACCAAACTCAAGAATCAATCTTTCTTTTAAAATTCCATAATTTGTTATTGGCAAATTTATGGGGATTAATTTAAAATAAGCTTTATTCTTTGAAATAGCTTTTAATTCAATACTATTTTCTAATTTAATTATTGAGATATCTTTTATTGATTTGATTCCTGGCATAAGGATTTCATAAATAACTTTATCTGAAAGTCTTCTTATATTGGTTGTTGGTTCAACTCGAGGTAAATTTGAGAATTTCTTTATATTATTCTGAGAAAATTGATTTAGAAAAATTTCTCTTATTTTTTCTCTCTTATTTTCTTGGGGTTGATTTCTAGAATCATTAAAATTTAATTTTTTCCCATTTATAAATAATTGAAAATTTGTTTTTGGTTGATTATCTTTTCTTTTTATCTCTTTTTCCATTTCTTTTTCAAGCATCTTCATTACACTTCCAATCATCTTATTTAGCATATTATTACCTCCCCCCCTAAAGATTGTTTTAGAAAGTTCCTCAAATTCATTTAGATTATCATCTCTTCCCAACATTCCAAGGTCTCCTTCTTTTTTAGAATTTCCATTAACAAGATTTCCGCAATGAGGGCAAAAATCATACTTTTTGCTTACTTTTTCTCCACATTTTCTACATTCTTCTTTTTTAAACATATTTTAATTGAATTTTCTTTTATTTAAATAGTTTTTGATGATTTTATTCTTAGGAGGGATAGTTAGCTTTTTATATTTCTCTTTTCTGTGTGAATTATGACAGAAAAATTTTATATTACAACAACAATTCCCTATGCAAATGCTTCTCCCCATATTGGTTTTGCATTAGAGATAGTTCAGGCAGATGTTTTGGCTAGATGGAATGGGCTTTTAGGGAAAGATGTTTTCTTTTTGACTGGAACAGATGAACATGGAACAAAAAATTATCAAACTGCTAAGAAAAAGAAGCTAGATACTCAGAAATTTGTAGATAGAAATTCTAGGAAATTTAAGGAGTTAACTAAGGCTCTTAATATTTCAAATAATTATTTTATTAAGACTACTGACAAAAAGATTCATTGGCCAGGTGTTATTAAGATCTGGAAAATTCTTTCTAATAAAGGGGATATTTACAAAAAGGAATATAGTGGGAAATATTGTTCTGGTTGCGAGAGGTTTATTACTGAGAAAGATTTGAAAGACGGAAAATGTCTAGACCATCCAAATTTAGAAATACAAGATATCGCAGAAGAAAATTATTTTTTTAGATTATCTAAATATTCAGATAAGATTAAGAGATTAATAGAAACAGATAGATTAAAAATTAGTCCTAAAAAATGGAAGAATAATTTTCTTGGATTAATTAATGAAGGGTTAACTGATGTTAGTTTTTCTAGAGAGAAAAAACATCTCTCTTGGGGGATTCCAGTTCCAGGAGATGATAATCAAATTATGTATGTTTGGCCAGACGCACTTACAAATTATTTAACTGGTATTGGCTATCCAAATAAGAGATTTGAAAGATATTGGCCAGCAGATGTTCATGTTGTTGGGAAAGATATGCTTAGGTTTCATACAGGTATTTTTCCAGGCATCTTACTTTCTGCAGGAATCCCTTTACCAAAGGAAGTTATTGTTCACGGATTTCTAACTGTATCTGGTAGGAAAATGTCAAAGTCATTAGGAAATGTTGTTTCACCCTTAGAACTTAGAAAAAAATATAGTGCGGATACAATTAGGTATTCTTTATTGAGAAGTATCCCTTTTGGAGATGATGGAGATTTCTCTGAAAGTGATTTAATTAATAGACATAATAATGAATTAGCTAATAAACTAGGAAATTTGATACAAAGAGTATCTGGTTTGATTGAAAAAAATGGAATAGAAAAGACAAAAAATAAATTGCTTAAAAAACTAAGATTAAAACAAATAGAGAGATTATTTGATAATTATGAGTTTGATAAGGCATTAAATGAGATTTTTGCATTTATTGATATTTGTAATGAGTATGTTCAAAATAAAAAGCCATGGGAGACTAAAGATAAAAAGATTCTTTATGAATTAGCTGATTCAATTAAATCAATTACAATTTTACTTTCTCCATTTATTCCTGAATCTACAGAAAAAATTTCAAAGCAGTTTAAATTTAAGATTAGTTTTGATGAAATTAAAAAACCCTTAAAGATCTCTAAGATGAAAAAAGGAGATATTTTATTTAGAAAAATTTAAAGTAGAAAGAAGATATTCGGAAGATGAAAAATCGCTTGGATTTTAAAATTTTTAGACGGCCAGAAAAAGAAAAGTTAAAACATAGAAGTTTAATAGATCAATATATTGAAGATATGATTTTTGAGTATAAAGGAAAAAAATATATTATTATGTTTAGTGCTGAATTAAATTCAAGGAAAGCTAATTCATTAAACATCTATGCAACAGTTCCCGGAGCTATATATGGGAAAGAGAAAAATATAGAAGAGAAGATTATTTCTAAAGGAGTTAAAGTTCTCCCTGTAAAAAGTGGGAAAAAGAAAAATATAACTCTTTTTTTGAGAGAAGAATATGAAGGATATAAGATATCTAAGACTATAATTATTCCAAAGATATTTGAAGTTAAATTTTGGCCAAGAAAGAATAATCCTTATCTTGAACAAATTAAGAAAGGAGATTTAACTCTTCAGTCCTAATTTCTTAAGAATCATTTCCATTAATTTTTCTTTATCCTGATCTGAATCATAATCTACCCCTACAATTTTTGCTGCTATTTCCTTATATGCTCTTGCAGGTTTGCTTCTTGGATGGGTATGAACAACAGCATCTTTTAGACTTAATGATTTTTGAATATCAATATCTTCTGGAATCATTCCAAGAATTGGGACTTCCAACATTTCTTTTACTGTTTCTGGTTGCATTTCTATATTATTATTTTTAACTTTGGTCATGATAACTCCTAAAACTGGTTTTTTTAATTGTTCTGCAAGTTTTATTGTTTTCAATGCATCTGTAATTGCAGGCATTTCAGGATTTGTTACAAGTATTAGTTCATCTGCCATTTTAATTACAGATATTGCTTCATCACCGAGTCCTGCAGCACTATCAATAATAACATATCTTGAAATTTTCCTAAAATCTTTTCTAAGACTTTTCATTTTCTCCGGATTTATTTTTTTTAATTCATTTATTGATAAGGAAGAGGGAAGAATTTTTATTCCTGATTCATGTTCATAAATTGCTTCAGAAAGATCTGCTTTTTCTGATAATACATGATTTAAACTTACTGGAACCTCTGGAGAACCTAAATGAATTCCTACATTCGGTGTTGTTAAATTTCCATCAACGACCAAAACATCTCTGCCGAAGTGATTTACAGCCGCACCTAAGTTTATTGCACTTGTTGTTTTACCAACTCCCCCTTTTCCAGATGTTATTACAATTAATTTTTTCATTTTTAAGTTTAATTCAGAAGTTTTAACCTTCTATTTTAAAAGAAATTGTTTTGTAGTACTTATAAACTTTTCCAACCTATCAGCATAAATTTTTAATAGCTCCAAATTTATATTTATTTCTTTTCCTCTGTAAAATACTCTTAGTGTAACATTTTTTCTAAATTCTCCAATTCTTTCTTTTCTTAATTCTTCAATTTTTCTGAACATTTCATACATATTTATTACTTCTAGGAAATTCTTATCTTTTTTAAACAATTTTCTAACTTGTTCTATCTTCTTTATTGGATTTAATGGTACTGAAGAAATCTTTTTTTTCTTTTTTGCATGCTTCATTATCTTATCAATACTTGTATCAATCAATCTTCTCCATCTTATAATTAAGTTAGTTATAACATCGCAGGTTTTTGTATATTTCAAACTAACATAGAGGAGATGATCTGCACTTATCTTTTCCTGAATTATTTCTTCCATATTTTTTAGGCTTCTATTAAATATCTAAATTAGAAGTATAACATTCTAAGATTAAGGGGTTTTTATATTTATCTCAGATTTGGTAGAATATAGTTATTTACTTAATTCTAAGATTGCTTCTGCTAGATCTCCTGTTTTTTCTAAAGCATCTCTAGCTTCAGACTCGGATTTTCCTGTTTGATCTCTTATTGTTTTTATATCTGTTTCCGATATCTGAGGTTTAGAACTTTCCTCTTTTATCTCTCCTGTAATCTGGAAAGTTTCTTTACCTTGCATACTTATTTTTGCAACAGCAGGATTATCAATTATTATTCTACTATTATCTGTTTTTTCGATTATTACTCTTAATGCTTCAATATCAATTTGTTCCATTCCCATCTGTTTCATTAATGCCTGCATCTTTTTTGGGTTTAATCCACCTAACATTTTAATAAATTACTCCTAGGAAAATTCTAAATATCACAATTAATGCGATAAATACAATTACATGAGTTGGTTTTAAGTTAAATATACTATCATATTCTTCACTAAATCTTGTAAGTCCTCCAAATCCTCCTGGAAGATTTACTCCTGCATCTTGATTTGCCATAATTTTTAAATGGATTAAAGGTATAAAAGGTTTTTGTAAGAAAAGTTTATAATGATAATTTCTGTAATATTAATATGGGTTTGAAAGATATTAAAAATTGGAATGTTGAAGTTGAGAAGAAAATTACAGACAAGTGGAAAAAAGAAGAATCATTTAAATTTAATGATAAAACAAGAAAGAAGATTTATTCAATTGATACTCCTCCGCCATATGTTAATGCTCCAGTTCATATAGGACAAGCAATTACTTATTGTTATATGGATTTTTTTGCTCGTTACAAAAGAATGAAAGGGTTTGAGGTAATATTTCCCTTAGGACTCGATAGAAATGGTCTTCCGATTGAAATGGCAGCAGAAAAGAAATTCAATATCTCTCCGTTTAAAGTTGGACGAGAAAAATTTATTAAATATTGTGAAAAACTTCTTAATGAAACTTCTTCACAAACATCAGATACATTTGCAAAATTAGGAATCTCATTTACATCTTATAAAGAAGGAAATCATATTGGAGGAATTTATCATACAGATTCTCCTGAATATCGTGCATTAACACAAGCAACATTTATTGATTTGTATAAAAAAGGGATTATCTACGAAGATACAAGAATAAATAATTGGGATACAAAACTTCAAACAACTATTGCAGATTCTGAAATAGAATATAAGGATATAGAGTCAATTTTTAGTGATATTAAGTGGATTGTTAAGGAAACAGGAGAGGAAATTGTTATTGCAACTACAAGGCCTGAATTAATTTGTACTTGTGGCATGGTTATATTTCATCCAGATGATAAGAGATATAAACAACTTGAGGGGAAGACTGCAATTACTCCTTTATTTAATAAAGAAATACCAATTAAATCTCATCCTATTGCAGATCCTGAAAAAGGAACAGGTATTGTTATGATGTGTTCTGCAGGAGATATTTCAGATATTCAGTTTTTTAGAGAGATGAATCTTAAGCCAAAAATTGCAATAAACAAAGACGGAACTATGAATGAATATGCAGGTATGTTAAAAGGATTAAAAGTCAGGGATGCAAGAGAAAAAATAGTTGAAGTATTAAAATCTAAAAATCTAATAAAAAAACAAGAAAAAATATCTCATAGAACTCCCATTTCAGAAAGATCAGGGAGAGAAATTGAGTTTATTGAGATGCCTGAATTTTATTTAAAACAATTAGAAGTAAAAGATAAAATCAGAAAAATTGCAAAAGATATAAATTTTTATCCAAGAGAGTCAAAAAGAATCTTAGATAATTGGATTGATTCAATTTCAATAGATTGGCCAATTTCAAGAAGAAGATTTTATGCAACACCAATTCCTCTCTGGAAGTCTGAAGATAATCTAATAGTTATCCCCAAGGAAGGAAAATATTATGTTCCATGGAAACAATCTCCTCCAAAGGATGCAGATGTTTTAAAAGATGGGAAAATTGTAAAAAAAATTAAGGATTTTAAGAATAAAAAATGGATTGGAGAAAAAAGAGTTTTTGATACTTGGATGGATTCTTCAATTTCTGAACTTGCGATATTAAAATATAAATCAGATGATAAATTTTTCAAGAAAGCTTATCCCGCAACATTAAGGCCCCAAGGAAAAGAAATTCTTAGGACTTGGCTTTATTATACTCTTTTAAGAGGATATTTAGAAACAAAAAAGACTTGTTTTAAGGATGTTTGGATTCATCAGCATATCTTAGATGAAAAAGGAAGAAAAATGTCAAAGTCCTTGGGTAATGTAATTAATCCTCAAGAACTTCTAAAAGATTATGGAGCAGAAGCAATTAGGATCTGGTCTTCAATTGAAGGAGATTTATCTAAGAAAGATCTTGCATGCTCAAAAGAAAAGATTAGAGCTGAATTAAAAACACTAAATAAGATATTAAATGTATCAAAGTTTGTTATGTTGTTTAATAAACCTAATAAAAAACCAAAGTTAAGCAATTTAGATAAATTGTTTATTGATTATATAGAATCCTTAACTAAGGAATTTGATAAATCTTATGAGATCTATGATTTTCATCATCCAGCTTTAAAACTTAGGAGATTTTTATGGGAAATATTCGCATCTCACTATATAGAAATAGTTAAAGCAAGAACATATAATAATGAAAATAAATTTACTAAGGAGGAAACAGAATCTGCTAAATATACTTTACATTTCTTACTCGAAAGATTTTTAATTTTAATTTATCCGATTCTCCCTCAAATTACAACTTTTATTGCAAAAGAAAAAAATATTGATTTATCAAAATTTCCAGAATCTAAAAAAATAAATTCTAATCTAAGTTTAATTGATGAATTAATGAAATTTAATAGTGAGATTTGGAAAAAGAAGAAAGATAAAGGTATAAGTCTAAGATCTGAGATAAAAGGGATTTCTATTCCTAAAAATTTAAAAGAGTTTGAAGAAGATTTAATTGTTGCCCATAATATTGTTTAATCTTATATTATTAAAAAGCAATTTTAATTCAATTTAACCAAATTTTATAAACATCTCTTTTTTCTATAAATCATGACGCAACTAACTAAATTAGAACTTGAAGAAATAGTAGAACAACTTGGAGAATACAAGGGAAGACATACTGAGCTAATTAGTGTTTACATTTCTTCAGGATATGATGTAAATTCTGTTCAAAAACAACTTGAAGCAGAAAAATCAACTGCAAAAAACATAAAATCAACTGCAACAAGAAAGAATGTTAGTGATGCTTTAGATAAAATAGTAAGACACTTAAAAACACTTAAAAGAACACCCAAAAATGGGCTTGCATTATTTTGTGGGAATGTATCTAAAAAAGAAGGCCAAGATGATCTACAACTATGGGATATTGAACCTCCAATGCCTCTAAAGGTTAGATTATATAGATGTGATAAAGAATTTGTTTTAGATACATTAAAAGAACAATTAGAAATCTCTGAAGTTTTTGGACTTTTAGTAATGGATAGAAAAGAAGCAACAATCGGATTGCTCGAAGGCAAAAGAATAGAAGTCTTGCAAAAGATGACTTCAGGTATTCCTGGCAAGGTTAGGGCTGGAGGCCAATCATCTCAAAGATTTCACAGAATCACAGAAGGATTAACTAAGGAATTCTATAAAAGAATTGCAGATGAAATGAGAAAAATATTTTTTGATAATAAAAGATTAAAAGGTATTTTAGTTGGAGGACCAATTCCTACAAAAGATGAGTTTCTAGATGGAAAATATATGGTTACAAAATTAAGTGAAAATGTTATTGGAAGAATAGATATTGGTAATTCTGATGAATCTGGATTAAAAGAGCTTGTTGAAAAGTCTAAGGAGATTTTATCTAATCAAGAGATAATTTATGAAAAAAAACTTTTAGAAAATTTCTTTGAAACATTAGGAGAAAAACCAGATATGGCTCTTTACAAGGAAGAACCTATTAGAAGAGCATTAGAATATGGGGCTGTTAAAATTCTTCTTTTATCAAAAAAACTTGATAAAGATATTCTAAAAGATTTAAAAAGAAAGGCAAGAGATATGTCTTCTGTAGTTGAGATTATTTCTACAGATACAGAAGAAGGAGACCAATTTCAAAAACTATCTGGAATTGGAGCTATTTTAAGATTTAAACTTGAGTTGAAATTTCTTTAATAAAAAATTAGTTAGATATACCATAACAAACATTATCAAAAACCAAAATAGAGGATAATAAGGAATTCCTAGATTTAAACTTGTATGATAAACCCAATTTATATTCTGCCCATAATTAGTTAAAAGTCTACTAAGTATAAATAAAATCAAGATAATCAACATACTAAGTTTCCATGAATTCTTTGATTCAGACTTAATAAAACGGATAGTATAGAGTGCCAGAGGGATTGTGAAGAGGTGCTGGCTTGTTATAATCTTTGCCAAAATTGGTCCCGGTTCAAAAAAATAATCCGCAATATTTAATAGAGAATGTCCAAATAAGATATAATAGAAAAAATCAAAAGCCCAGATAATAAGGGGGATTGTCAAAATATTTAGTTGACTTTCTATTAAACCATGATTCCTTTTTAAAAAACCAATTCCCATAATTGCCAGACCCCAATAGCAAAACCATAAAATATGTTGAGGACCATACCAAAACGAGGTATTAGTAATTGCAATTATTCCAAGGATGAAAAATAATAATCCAACAATATTAATCATCAAGTCCTTATTCTTCATAATAAATCAAGCATTCTTTGTCTTAAATAGTTTATTAATAATCCTTTTAAACAACGTCCTCCTCTCTAAACAATGGATGTTAGTAGTAAAACAATTAGTGAAATTGATGAATCCAAAGAAAAAGAGAATCTTAAAAAAATAGAGGCTGTTTTCTTTGTATCCGGGAGATTTTTATCAATGCAGGAATTAATTTCCTTAACAGATTTAAATCCACTCATAATTAAAGAGTTAATAGAGAAACTTAAGGAAAAATATGAAGAAGACTCAGCAATTGAGATTATTGTGAAAAATAATTTGTGGAAAATGGATGTAAGACAAGAATATTCTTATATTATAAATAAATTAGCAACAGGATCTGCCGAGTTTTCAAAAGCAGAACAAGAGACTTTGGGAATTATTGCATATAAACACCCGATAAAACAGTCAGTTATAATTAAGATTCGTGGAAATAAAGCTTATGATCATATTAAAAAATTTGTTGAACTCAATCTATTAAGAAAGAAAAAAATAGGTCATACTCATGAATTAAGTTTAAGCGATGATTTTTATGATTATTTTAATATTAATGATTATGAAAACCCTTTGGGAAAAGTAGGGGAGTCTATAAAATAATAAAATGGAAATATTACCTTATGTGTATTTAACATATATGTTTATATCACTTTATATGCTTAGTCTTTTTCTTTTAATTTATATTCAAAATAGAAAAAGTCTATTTGTTTACCCTAAATCCAAAAAAGAGTATTCTATTAGTTTTATTGTTCCTGCATATAATGAAGAAAAAACGATTAGGGATACTATTAAACATATCTTTGGTATAAATTACAAAGATATACTGGAAGTTATTATTGTAAATGATAGAAGTTCTGATAATACTCTAGAAATAGCAAAACAATTAGCTAAAAAATACTCTAAAATAAAAATTCTTGATAATAAAGAAAATTTAGGTAAAGCTGGAAGCTTAAATAAAGCACTAAATATTGCAAAAGGAGAATTAATTGCTGTTGTTGATGCTGATTCCTATCCTGAAAAAGAATCCCTTAACAAGATGATTGGATTTTTTGATAATCTAAATGTTGGAGCAGTAACATGCCCTATTATTGTTAGAAATAAAAATAAATTTTTTGAGAAACTACAATATATTGAATATAAAGTTATTGCACTTTCAAGAAAACTTTTAGATTATGTTGATGCAATTTATGTAACTCCTGGACCTTTAGCATTATATAGGAGAAAAGCACTTACTGGAATTAAGGGATTTGATGCAAAAAATTTAACAGAAGATATTGAAGCTACTTGGCATCTAATTCATGATGGATGGGAAAGACGAATGTGTTTATCTACAAAAGTAACAACAACAGTTCCAACTAAGTTTAGATCATGGTTTGTTCAGAGAAGAAGATGGAATATTGGGGGATTACAGTGTATCTCTAAATATAGATACTCCTTAGGAAAAAAGGGAATGTTGGGGTGGTTTATTATGCCTTTTTTTATATTAAATACCTTTCTAGGATTAGTTGGATTAAGTATCTTCTTTTATCTTTTAATATCAAGAATTATTTCTAATTTTTTATTAACTAAATATTCTATTCTTGTTGGAACGCCTATTTTAAGTTTAAATGATCTCTATATTACCCCAAGTATCCTAAATTATCTCGGAGTAATTTTATTTATTCTAGGATTAATATTTACATTATTAATTTTATTTATATTAAATGAGAAAATATTAAAAAAAGAGAATATTTTAAATATCCCTTTTTATATGACTATTTACTTAATATCCTATCCGTTTATAATGATTAATGCAATATGGTATTTTATAAATGGGAAGATGGTATGGAGATAAAATGTTAAAATCACAAAAGCATGTTTTCTGGGAGGCATTGTTTGTTACTATTCTAATATTTGGAATAGGCATATTTCTAGGAGTTGTTTTAGAAAATTGGAGGTCTGAAAAAATCTCTGAGATGTATTTAATATCAGACCTTAATCTTTTAGATGTAAAGGTTCAAACACAGATACTTGATTTAGAGGATCTAAATTGCAAGGAGGCAATAATAAAAAATATAGAATTCGGAGATAAAATATATGAAGATGCAAGAACACTTAGTAGATATGAGGGTGCAAATAGACTGACAAATTATATTATACAAGAACATAAAAAATATGATTTATTAAGAACTTTATTTTGGATTAATAGTATTAAAATTAAAGAGAAATGCGGAAAAGATTTTCATACAATTGTTTATTTGTATGATTATATGTCTGAAGATGTTGGGCAAAGAAATAAACAAAATGTCTTTTCCAAATATCTGGAAGAATTGAAAGATGATTATGGGAATAAAATCATCTTAATTCCAATTGCAAGAAATATGGACCTAATTTCTGTAGAGCTTTTAACTAAGAATTATGGTGTAAAGGGAGCTTCTGTAATTGTTGATGAATCATTAATTGTAACAGAATTAGAAGATTTAAGTGAAATTGAGGAGTATTTGAATTAATATTTTTTAGAATACAAATATTAAAAAAGAGATTTGGTTGATTTACCTTATGGATGAATGTTATAAATGTCATACATTAGGTGAGAGAACCTTATTATTTGAGGCAGTTTTTGAAGATGGGATTATTAAGATTTGTAGGAAGTGTTCATCTAAAGAGAATATTCCAATTATTAAAAAACCAAATACTCTAAAACTTAGCGAATCTGAGAAGAACCAAACAGTTTATGATAGAATTTCTAAGATTTCCGGAGTTAATAAAGAACAAGATATTTTTAAACAAAAAAAAGAATTATTAAAGAAACAGGAGACTAATTTGAAGGGGATTATTGATAGAAATTTTGGAATTAATTTTAAACAAGAAGAAGAAGAATTAAAGGATGATTTAATTAATAATTTCCATTGGGTTATTATGAGGGCTAGAAGATCAAGAAAATTGACACAAGAACAATTAGCAAAAGAGATTGAAGAGCCTGTTATAGCTATTCAAATGGCAGAAAAAGGAATTCTCCCTGAAGATAATTTTAGATTTGTTAATAAGCTTGAAAGTTTTCTAAAAATCAGACTTTTAAAAGAAGAAGTTGCCGAAAGAATTAAAAAAGAACCAAAGAAACTTGATTTAAATAAAGACTCAACAAGAGAATTAACTATCTCAGATTTACAGGAAATGAAAGAAGAAAGAGAATCAAGAATATTAGGAAATGCTAAAGATGGAGGTATATTTGATGGGGAGATTGACGATTTAATTCTTGAAAAGAAGTAAACAAAATATTTATAAACAAAGTTTAAGGTTTTCTTATATGGAGATTAATATTCTTAAAAGTTCAAAAGATGAAGTAGAAGTTGAATTTGGGAGTTTGACAATTGCAGAATTATTAAGAATTTATTTAGATAAAGATTCTTCTGTTAGTTTTGTAGCTTGGAAAAGAGAGCATCCTACAAAGAATCCTGTTCTTTTAGTTAAAACCTCTGGAAAAACAGCAAAAAAAGCAATAAATGATGCAGTTCTCGCAGTTACTAGGGATTTAGATAAGTTAGAAGTTGATTTTAAGAAATTAAATTAATTCTATAGTATAATAATTTTTATTAATACTCTTTTTTCTTTTTATTTATGACAAATAAGATCTCAACAGGAAGTTATGATCTGAATAAATGGCTTTATGGAGGTTATGAAAAAGATGTAATTACAATGATTGCAGGTCCCCCTGGATGTGGTAAAACAAATATGTGCATTCTAACTGCTTGTAGTCAGGCAAAAAAAGAGAATAAAGTTATTTATATTGATACAGAAGGGGGATTTTCTGTAGAGAGAGTTAAACAAATTGTTGGAGAAAATTATGAGAATGTATTAAAGAATATATTTTTATTAGAGCCAACTAATTTTGAAGAACAAAAAAAATGTTTTGTAAAATTATTAAATGAAATAAAAAAAGGCCATGTTAGTTTAATTATTATTGATGGGATTGCCATGCTTTATCGGCTTGAATTAGGCGATGCAGTAAAATTAAAAGGAAATGTTAAGGAATTTAACAGAGATGTTTCAGGACAAATGAGAGTTCTTTCTGAAATTTCTAGAAAACAAAGAATTCCGATTATTATTACTAATCAAGTTTATAGCGGTTTTTTATCTGAAGAAGATTGGAAAAAAGGTGTGGAAAAAGAAGTTAATATTGTTGGAGGAGATTTATTCAAGTATTGGAGCAAATGTATAATTGAATTAAGAAAGGAGAATAGAAAAAAGAAAGCTATTTTATTAAAACATAGAAGTTTGCCAAATAAAGAGATTAATTTTGATATTAGGGCGAAAGGGATTTTTAAGAGAGGTTGGATATGAAAATCTCTGAGAAATTTTATAGAGAATAATTAGAATTTATTCTTCAATTAATCCTTTTCGGTAATTTAATTTATTTATTTTCCTCTATTTTCCTCTTATATTCTTCAATTCTTTTTTTGTTAGTTTCACATTCACGATTAAAACAGAAGAACCAAGGTTTTCTTCCATATTTTAATAACATTAACTTTGGAAAATTACAAGATTCACAAACTTTATTTGTCTTTCTAATTACTCCATTTGGAGGTAAAGAGTAAGTTGTTTTACAATTAGGATAGGCATTACAAGCAATAAAATGACGTCTTGTTTTTTTAGAATAAGTAATTGCTAAATTTCCTTTTTTACAAACAGGACAAATATTTAGTTTATTTTCTTCTCTTTGTTGTTCTTGTAATTGCAAATTTGCAACTAAAAGTTCTTGCCCTATTTTTTTCTCGTTTTTCCCAAATTGTTCTGCTATTTTAGTTATTGTTTTTTTTGCTTTATCAATTACTATATCTTCTTTTTGTTTGAAATTCTCTTTTGATTCCTGGATTTTTTCCATTTCTTTTTCAAAATCTCTTGTTAATTCTTCATCAATTATTATTGGCGAGTATTTTTCTAGAGATGAGATTAATGACATTCCTAATGATGTTGCTTCTATTGATTTTTCCTTGATATAATTCCTATCATAAAGGGTTTCAAGAATAGTTGAACGTGTTGCTTTTGTTCCCAGATTTCTCTTTTCAAGTTCAGTAATTATTGATGCAGGAGAATATCTTTTTGGAGGTTGAGTCTCTTTTTCTTCTGTTCTTAAATCTATTATATTTACATCCCCATTTAAATCAGGAATTTCATTTTCTTTTAGTTTAACAGGATAAATTTCTAACCATGCCTTTTTTCTAATTTCTGATCCTCTTGCATTAAATATTAAGTTATCAGCAGTTACACTAACCTTTTTATTGTCAATTATTGCATTATCACAAAATAATGATAGAAATCTTCTAGCAATTAAATTATAAACTTTTTCTTCATTTCCTGATAAAATCTGTTTTTCTCCTGTTGGATGAATCGAAGGGTGTGCAGGATCAGTTTTTATTCCTTCAATTGGTCTTTCTTTTGTTATTAATTTTCCCACATTATATTCTTTTGCTAGTTTTCTCAAGATAGTTTTGTAATCAATTGAATTAGGGAGTTTTTGACTTGAAGTTCTAGGATAAGATATTAATCCCCCTAGATAAAGTGATTGTGCTGCCTGGAGTGTTTTTGAAGGAGTTATGCCGTGAAATTTATAACATTCTGTTTGCAAGGCGGTTAGATTAAATGGAGGATTTGGAGGCAATATTTGTTCTGTTTTTTTTGTTTCTGCTTTTACTGTTTTCCCAATAAGATCTTCAAATTTTTTTAGTTCTGATTTATCAAAAATGTCTTTATTATGTTTTAATTCTAGAGTATGTGAATTTTCTACTTTAATAAAAATTTGAAAATAAGGTTTTGATTGAAATGTTTGAATTTCCTTTTCCTTTTCTACAATTAGATTTAATGTTGGTCCTTGCACTCTTCCTATTGACATTATTCTAAATTTACCCGTTGTTTTTATTGCATTCATCAATGCGCGAGATAAATTTATTCCATAGAACCAATCTAAATAATGTCTTGTTTCTCCTGCAATTGCATGCCCCCAATTTATATTAGGTAATTTATTTTCATATGCTTCATTTAATTCTTTAGAGGTTAATGTAGAAAATTTCATTCTGTTTGCATCTTCCTGATTACAAATAAACCTTACAACATTTAATCCAATTAATTCTCCTTCAATATCGTAATCTGTTGCAACTGTCAAACTTTTAGCATTTTTTACAAGTTTTAGTAATGTATCATAATATTTCTTAGTAAAATCTTTTTTTCTTACAATAAAATTTGGAGCCCAACTTATATCAAAAATAGGAACACTTGAGCCGGTTATATTCTGATTTAATGTAAATAAATGTCCAACTGCACAAGCAACAATTATCTCTTTTCCATCTCTATTAACTTCATAATAAGGGACTCCTCTGTTATTTCTTTTTGTTGAATCTCCCAGGCTAGATGCAATTTTCAAGGCTGCTTGTGGTTTTTCTGTTAATATTAATTCATATCCTTCTTTTTTTAGTTTTATTTGAGGATGAGAATATTTTATAGGGGTTTTTGCTGTTTTTTTAACTCTTTTTTTTCTAGATTTCTTTTTTGAAATCTTTTCTACTTTCTCTAGAGATTTTCTGTCTAGCTTTTTATATTTAACTTCTACTGATCCTTTTCTAATTTCTTCTATTGGTTGAATCTCTTTTGTAGGAATTTCCACAGATTTTTTTATTGATTCCTGTTTTTGAGGTTCTTTTTTTTCAATAGTGTGTTCTAAATCACTTTTATCAACCGGAAAATAATCTTCAGCCGTTTTTTCTTCCTTAGATTTTCTTTGTTTTTTTGGCATAACTAATTAAATAGAAGGGGAGTTTTTAAAATATTATATATTAAAAATTTTCTCTTTTTTCGCAACATTAATTATCTTTGTTTTCCCTATCTTTTCTTCAATTCCTTTCGCTTCATGTATATGTGAATGAATTACAACATCCGGTTTAAATTTTACTATTGCTTTTCTTATACTCTTACTTCCTTCAAATCCGGAGAATTCTGATTTTGTTCCTTTTACATGCATATGAGTTACCATTATTTTTTTCTTGATATCTCTTATTGGGAAGTGACCTTTTTCTAGAGATTTAAAAATTTCTTTTTCTGAAGTATTAAATCTAAGTGCACCTCCTGCTCCAAAAATACCTAAATTATCTTTTTTAAAGGAGTATCCATGAATATTTTTTGTATTTGGATACATTTCTGCTAAAAAATCTGCTGTTGCCAGTGATTCATGGTTTCCATGTAATAATAAGACAGGTTTTTTTACTTTTATAAAAGGACCTATTAGATTTTTTGGTAATTCATCAATCATAAAGGTTAAATCTCCTGCAAGGATTACTAAATCTACATCCTCTTTTTTTGCTTTTTTTGCTAATCTTTTAACTAGTCCTGTATCTCCATGAATATCCCCGACTGCTAATATTTTTGTTTTTTTCATGAAATTCAATAGATATATTGGTTAATAAATATTCTGAAATATACTTTACGAAACATTTAAAAGGAAGATGTTTTCTGGATATATACATTAAACTATACATATCACAAAATGGAAAAATATCAAATGAAGGAAAATTTCGATATTTTTTTTAGGAGAAAGCCAGCCTTAATGCTAGTATCTCTTAAGAGAAATACGCGGATGAGGTATGGTAGTATCTTGGCTAAAGAAGTTGATTGTACTTATAGCCATGCAGTAAAAATTCTGCAGACATTAGAAGATTTAAGGTTAGTTGTGTTTGAAAAAAAGGGGCGAATAAAAATTATAAAACTGACCAAGAAAGGGAAAGAAGTTGCAGATGCTATTGATGAGATACAAGATTTAGTTAAATAACTGGATTAATACCGCCCCTAAGAAGAATTGAATGTTTTAATAGTTACTTATAGAAGTATTTATTAAGTTGAGATAATCCTAAGATAAAGGATGTCATTAGAAGTAGGAATAAAAGAATATTATGAATTAAGAGGTATGGAAGAAGAAATTCGTAAGAAAGTCGGTCCAAATAAATTATGGGGTTTACAACATTATTCTTTTGAAGTAGCAGTTTATGCAACAAGAGAAGTATTAGATCTCCCCTTAAAAGGAAAAGAGTTTTTAGAACTAGCAAAAATTTTTAGAGGAAGAGTCATAGAAGATTTTTATAGAACTATCTATTCTTATAATAAATCAGATAATTCTCTTAGGGATATTCAAATACGTTTTTTGAATAAGGGAGAGATAAGAGATTTGATTAGGAGAATATAATTCCTTATGGCCCCGAAGGGATTTGAACCCTCGACACCTAGATTAAGAGTCTAGTGCTCTGACCAGGCTGAGCTACGGAGCCATGACTTTTATTAGAAATATTTGTTTATATTTTTATCTATAATCTCTTCTTGTGTGACTGCAATTTGTACATTTAAAGAATTTTGTTTCAGCTTCATCACTTGCACGAGTTTGAACAGTCCAAAAATAAGCTTTATCATTTTTACATTTCTTACATTTTTCATTGACAACTGGGAAAACTTCCGTATCTTTATCTTTTACTATAGAAATCTTTTTTTTCTCATCCATCTTTTCACTTGTTTTTATTTTTACTTTGCCTTTTGAAGAATAATTACACCTTGGACATCCATCATTTTTTATTTTCTTAATAAGAACAGCACCACATTTCGGACAAAATTCCATTCTATATTCTAATTAATTCCTTTTAAAAACTTTTTGATATTAATTACAAAATCCCTTATTTGATTCTCTTTGATTATATTCAAAAAAGATTAATTTTGCCCATCCAAGATAAGGAGCAATTTTAAATATTGCTTTTCCTACTATTTGTTCTGATTTTATATTTACTTCAGAACTCATTTGTCCGTTATTATTATCTCCTATTGTTGAGAAGAAATATTTGTCATCTGCTTCTTCAATTTTTATTATTCTGTGAATTATTGGATTCTTGTGATCTGTATTAAATATTATTACATCTCCCAAGTTTAGTTTTTCTGGTTTTTTCCCTATTATAAATAAAATATCTCCTTTGTTCAGTCCTTTTTTAAATGTAAAATCCTGCTTTTCTATTTCATATTCTGAATATTTTGGTTCACTATCTTCCCACCATTCATTATAATCTGATAATAAATTTCCATTATGGTACATACTACAGGATTCAACAATTGCTAAAGGTAAGGGTGTTCCTGTAACTAAACTCATTATTGGAAAAAATATAAATTTTATAAAAATAAATAAAAAAATAATTGAGAATATCCAACCCCTTAGACTATTATCTTTCCATAATAAAAACCCTAATTTTTTTAATACCTCTTTTAATTTCATATGAAGAATAATTGTTTAGTATTTTTAAAGTGTTTTATAAATCTTTTTTACCAAAACATTTAAATAGTATCTATTTTATGTATACACTGAAGGTGTACATTTATTGTATAACCTCCTTTTACCCTAAGCCGTGTCAAAGACACGGTTTTATATTCGGAAAATGAAAGATATATTTGACAACACAATACTTTGTAATAAGTGCGAATCAAGAATGAATAAGACAGAATTAATTAAAAATAGATTTCTATTCAGAGTAATGATTTGTCCAAAATGCGATGAAAAATTAATACACCCTGTTGATGAGCAAGAGTACAATAAATTTATAAATCTAAAAAATAAGGAATTTAAAGTAAAAATGAGACTTGTTGGAAATAGTTATGCAGTTTCAATCCCAAAAGAAATTGTATCTTTTATGAATGAACAGAAAAGAATGATGGATGATATGGTAAAATTATGCTTTGAGGAAATGGGAAGATTATCTATAAATTTCAATGAAATTAAAAAAAAGAATAGATTTCAATAAAAAATGAAAAAAAATGGAATTCAATTAAAAGTTGTTGAAGCAATGCAAGATGATGCCTACAAAGGAATTGCAAGAATAGACGCAGAGATAATGAGAGAATTAAAAATAAGACGGGGAGATGTTATTATGATTAAGGGAGGTAGAGAAACAGTTGCAATTGCAGATAGAGCTTATCCTGCAGATGTTGGAGAAGGTATTATTAGAATTGATGGTATTCTAAGAAGAAATGCAAAAACAGGAATTGGGGACGCTGTAAATATTTCTAAAGCAGAAATTAAGGAAGCAAAAAAAATAACAATTGCTCCAGCTCAAAAAGGAATAATGATTCAAGGAGATCCCGAGAGTCTAAGAAGGGGACTTTTAGGAAGAACAGTAATAAAAGGAGATATTGTTGTTTTGGGAGGAGTTCAAAGAAGAAAAGATTTATTCTCAGATATGGGTCTTAGTGATGATTTTGGAGATATATTTGGAGAAGCTTTTGAGAATATTGGTTTTGGAAATTTAGGTGGAGGAGTTTCTCAAATTAAATTCTTAGTAATTAATTCTAATCCTAATCAACCAGTAATTATAACAGAGAATACTCAAGTAACATTAAATCCGAAAGCAGTTGAAATAACTGATGAAAAGATTCCGGAGATTAATTATGAAGATATTGGAGGATTAAAAGAAGAAATTAAAAAAATAAGAGAAATGGTTGAGATTCCAATGAAACATCCAGAAATCTTTCATAGATTAGGAATAGATGCTCCTAAAGGAGTTCTGCTCCACGGACCTCCTGGAACAGGAAAAACTCTTTTAGCAAAAGCAGTTGCAAATGAATCGGAAGCTAATTTTATTTTATTAAATGGTCCTGAGATAATGTCAAAATTTTATGGCGAATCAGAAAAACGTATTAGAGATATCTTTGAAGAAGCTGAAAAAACAGCACCTACAATCATTTTTATTGATGAAATAGATGCAATAGCTCCAAAAAGAGAGGAAGTAATGGGAGAAGTTGAAAGAAGAGTTGTTAGCCAGATTTTGACAATGATGGATGGATTAAAGACAAGAGGTAAGGTAATTGTAATTGGTGCAACAAATAGGATTAATTCTCTTGATCCTGCATTAAGAAGACCAGGACGATTTGATAGAGAAATTTCAATTAATGTTCCTGGAAAAGAAGGAAGACTTTCTGTTTTAAAAATTCATACAAGAGGGATGCCCTTAAAAAATGTTAATTTAGATGAACTTGCATCTTTAACTCATGGTTTTGTTGGAGCAGATTTAGAAGCATTAAGTAAGGAGGCTGCAATGAATGTTTTAAGAAAACATCTTCATAAGATAAAACTAGATGAAGAACAAATTCCCAAGGAAATTTTAGAAAAATTAATTGTTAAGCAAGAAGATTTTATGGAGGCACTAAAAATTGTTAGACCTTCTGCTATGAGGGAAGTTTTAATTGAGACTCCAAATGTTGAATGGGATTCTATTGGAGGATTAAATAATATTAAACAAGAATTAAAAGAAGCTGTAGAATGGCCAATGAAATATCCCGAAAGTTTTAGTAGAATGGGGATTCGGCCATCAAGAGGTATTTTACTTTACGGTCCACCTGGAACAGGAAAAACTCTTTTAGCAAAAGCAGTTGCAAAAGAATCAGAAGCTAATTTTATCCAAGTTAAGGGACCCGAGTTAATGAGTATGTGGGTAGGAGAATCTGAGAAAGGTGTAAGAAAGATTTTTGAAAGAGCACGTCAAGTTGCTCCATGCATTATATTTTTTGATGAAATTGATTCACTTGCAGGAAAAAGAGGAATGGATGCTGGAACAAAAGTTACTGAGAGAATTTTAAATCAATTATTGGCGGAAATGGATGGACTTGAAGATTTAAGAGATATCTTAATTATTGGTGCAACAAATAGGCCGGATATGCTTGATCCTGCATTACTTAGACCAGGACGATTTGATAAGATTCTACTTGTTAATGCTCCAGAAGAAGCTGGTAGATTAAAGATTTTGGGAATTCATACAGAGAAGATGCCTTTAACAAAAGATGTTAATATAAAAGATATTGCTAAGAAAACAGGAGGATATACTGGAGCGGATATTGAGGCAGTTGTAAGAGAAGCAGCAATACTTTCCTTAAGAGAATCTATAGATTCGGAGGAAGTAAGAAAAAAACATTTTGAAGAAGCTTTAAAGAAGGTTAAACCAAGTGTGAATAAACCAACAATTGAGGTTTATAAGAAAGTAGAAGAAAATTATCTAAAATCTGCAAAAGCTGCTGTTCCCCAAGGAAGTAGTTATTTAGGATGATATTATTCTGTTGTAATAATCTTCTCTTTTTCAATTAAAATAGTATTCTCTGCTTGACTAACTTTCTTATGTGACAATTCCATTAATTGTGGATAATTATGCAAGTTTCCATTGTCTTCTAATTGCTTTAATCCAAATAAGGCTTTTGTTCCTAGTTTTTTTATAATCCATCTAGAACAAAAAGGTAATTTATCATGTTCTTTTTCAATTAATCTTAATGTTTCTCTTGCAATTGGACTTCTTACATTTTTATTATTAATTAATCTATATATTCCAGAAGGCCTTCCATCATAGACTTTCCCATTCCCAGAGGTTGCGAATGGTTCTATTGCATAAAGTCCTTGTTTTATTGGAGTATTTTGCTTATTATTAATATTTGGAATTGTTATTCCTGCATGCAAATCATATTGTTCTAGAGAATGTCCAGATAAATTGATTATTGGAGTAAAACCAAATGATTCAATTGTTTCTTGTATTGTTTTCCCAATTTCATTTAGTTTAGTATTTTCTTTTATGACTTTTGTTGCATTTTCTAATGCTTTCGATGAAGCTTCAATTAACTTTTTATTTTCTTCGTTATCTTCTAAATCTATTGAAAAAGCAGTATCTGCAATCCATCCCTCAACATGAATTCCTATATCAATTTTTAGAAGTCCATGTGCTTTTGTTTTATCATCATTATTCGGGGTATAATGTGCTGCAATATCATTAATACTTAAGTTAACTGGGAAAGCAATGTCTCCTCCAAGTTCTTTTATCTTTGTTTCTATTAATTCTGCTATCTCTAATAGAAGCATGTCTTTTTTTATAATTGATTTTGCATATTCCTTTACTTCTTTTGCAATTTTCCCTGCTTTGATTATCTTATTCTTGTCCATTTTTTATATAGAAAAGTTTAATTTTTAAGTCTTCTTGATTTTGGGATAAAGTTAGTTATTTTCTCAATTGATGCTTTACCACATCCTAAAAAATCTTTTTTATATTTCATAACTAGAAATCCTCTTTTACCTGTTTTAATATTTAATTCTTGGCCCTTCATCCACAAATCTACTTGTTCTTTATTTAATTCAAAAATATTTCTTTCTATTTGATTCTTTAATATTTGTGTCCCTTCTATACTTAATCTTATCTCCTCCTTTATAATCTTAGCAAAATAAATTCCAACTCCTTCAATAGGAACAATTTTTTCTAAATTTTCTATTTGTCTTTCATTGTAATCTCCAGAAAATAAAAATAATTTTTCTTCTCCTCTTTTAACAATTATTCCATGAATATCCTTTATTCCAAATTGTTTATTTAATCTATTAAGTATTTCTTGTTTCTCATTTTTATTTAATATTTTTAGTCGATTCATTTTAATTTCTTGAATTTCACTAAGAAAAATCCCTCCGTATCATTATCTTGAGGGTAAATTCTACAAGCATCTTTAATTTCTTCTAAATATTCCTTATCTTGCCATTTTTCTAGACCTTTTCTAGATTTTACTGGCAAGGTAATTTTTTCTATCTTTATATTATTAAATTTCTTCATTATAAAATCAATAACTTCTTCATTTTCTTCTGGTGCATGCGTACAAGTGCTATAGATTAATTCTCCCTTTGGTTTTAAAATATCTAAAGCAGAAGAAACTAGATTTTTTTGAATTCTTGAAACGGATTTTATTGTTTTTATATTCCACATCAAATATGTTTTTGGAGTGCTTCTTAAAGTTCCTTCTCCAGAACAAGGAGCATCAACTAGTATTTTGTCAAACTGGAGATTTTCTTCTTTTAATCTCTTACAAAGGACTATTCCATCTTTTTTCGTGATAATGGTGTTTGTTACTCCACATCTTTCTAAATTTGATGCTAATATTTTTATCCTTCCTAAGCTTACTTCATTTGCAATTATTGTCCCGGAGTTATTCATGAATGAAGCCATTTGAGTTGTTTTACTTCCAGGTGAAGAACATAAATCTAAAATAGTTTCATTTGCCTTAGGTTTTAGTGCAATTATTGGTAACATACTTGCAAGTTCTTGAATATAATAATATCCAATTAAATGCTCTAAAGCTCTTCCTAATTCTCCTGGATTAAGATTATTTTCTACAATCATAATTTCCGGATATTCTTTAAATGGTTGTTTTATGATCCAATTTTTCTTCTCTAGTTTTTCTTTTAATTTTTCAGGAGAGATTTTTAGAGTATTTGTTCTTATTGATCTTACTGGTTCTCTTTTTAAAATTTCCATGTAATTATCAAAGTCTTTTTCAAGAAGAGATTTCATTCTTTTAAGAAATAATGGTTTTGCCTCTGGAATTTTTCTCATTTTAAAAATCCCCTAAGGTCATTTGCTTTTTTCCTTCAATAATCTCTTTTATATTAATATTAAAAACTTGGAAAATATTCTCAACTGCAGGAAGAATCTGATTTTCTAAATAATACTTTATATTATATTCTCCCTTCTCACTAGGAAGCTTTACCTTATCTCTTACTAGTTTCTTCTTTTCTTTTGTTTCTGCAATATAATATTCAACTAAATTTCCCTGGCTTATTGGGATTTTTTTCTCATGCATTTTTCTTGCAGCAATTACATGAGGGGAGATTGCTTTATATTCTGAAATAGGTTTTTTTAATTGAGTCTTAATAATTAAATCTTCCTTATTTATCTCTCTCTTCTTTATTTTATTAACAATATCCTTAATATATTTTAATGATTTTTTCTCATTACCCTCTTTTAAAATTTGGTTTATTATTTTATTTTGAACTTCACGAGCAAGTTTACACCAGTCTCTTCTTACTGTTTCAAATCCTCTTATCTTTAGATTATCTTTTTCATCAATCATTGCATACTTTTTTTTGGCTCCTGCAATTCCAGATCTCTTTGTAACCCATATGCCTCTTTTGAAAAATCCTTCTAGTTCTAATTCCATAAATTCTGGAAGTTCTGCATTTAATTTTTTTAATAAATCTAAAATCTGTTTTTTTGATTTATTCTCCATTGCAAGAGCAACACTGTCAGTATCGCTGAATATAACCTTATAACCTGCTTTTTCTACTTTCTTTATTGTTTCAAGATTATATTTTCTAACAAATGCAAGAACAGATGCAGAAGCTTCATGTGAGTAATATCTTGCCCCAAAAAAAGCTAAATATCCGTGTGCTGAAGCTGATAAAACTTTAAATGCATTGCTTCTAGCATAGGTTACAACATTAGAGTTCTTTTTATATTCTAATTTGAATTTCTTTCTTAATCCAAATATCTCTTTAAGAAGTTCAGGAAAAAACCCCTTTTCTTTTGAAAAATAATATCTTATTTTTCCTTCTTTTTCATTAATCTCAGGGGTTTCATATGAATTTTTTTGTTTTTTTTCTAAAAGTGTTCCTTTTGAGAGATTATGAGAGAGAATTATACTTGTATGCATTGATGTAAAATCAAATATTGCGATATTTTTGTAAAGACCTGGATTTGGTTCAAGTACAAATGCTCCTTCTGATCCCCCTATATTCTTTCTTGTTGAAATATCATTATAAGTCGGTCTTTTCTCAGGAATTTCATTAAATTTTTCTAAATTATGTAAAATATACGACTCAGTGTATTTTGAAAGTCCAAAACGCGTAACATCAAATACTGGTTCTTGTATTATTTTTGTAAATTCAAGGATATCTGGCCAAAATTTTCTAAATAGATTTAATGTTAAGACAGAATCATGCAGGTTATATTCATAATATTTATCCCAATCCTTGGGATTAATCTCAGATGAGTGTTTTATCTTAAAATCTTTTTTTGTATCTCCCAAAAATTCTTTTGAAACTTCATTTAATGAGAGAGTTTCAGATTTCATATATTGAGCATAAGCAGTTCTTATGAATTTTAAGAGATCTATATGCACTATTCCTTTTATCTTTCCTGTTAAATTTATTCCTCTGGAGAAAAATGGTTGGCTATTATCGAGTCCAAGTGATAGTTTAATATTATATCTTTCAGCTCTTGCTTTTATATAGGGTAAATCAAATCCATCCGAAAAATAACCAATTAGAAAATCAGGAGAGATTTCTCTTACATATTCTATGAATTTCTCTATTAGTTCTGATTCATCTTTTACATATTCTACATAGCTTGATTTTTTCCCTTTTGTTTCTTTCCATGTTATTACTTTTTTAAAATTTTCTGATACTAATGAAATCATTAATATCTCTCCTTCACCTAATTTTAATTCATCTGTTTCTATATCATAACTAAGAATTTTTGGTGTGAATTTAATATTCTCTATCTTTTTTGAAGATTCTAATTTTATACACATATCAACATCTAAACCCATATCAATCCCTCCAAAATCTTGCGAATTATTTAGAACTTCCCCCGATATCTCATACCAGTGCATGGGATTAATCTTTTTCTCAGTTATATAATGGGTTATAAAACCAATATCATATCCTCTTCTCTTTTCTATTTCAGGAATATCTAATTTATCAGCTACATCATGTAAATCCTTATAATTTGTCGCAAATATCTTTAGAGATTTTACTTTTTTTCCAAGAAATTTCTTTTCATGTAATTCAACTCTTTCAACTTTAGTATATCTACCTTTTACATCTAATTTTATCTTTTCTATCTTTTTAATAATCTTTTCTATTTTCTCTTGTTTTGTATTATCTTCTAAGATTGCCCAGAGATAAACAGGACAAGAATCAATTATACAAATTCTTTTTCCTTTACTATTTCTTCCTATTATTTTTATGTAATTTCTTCCTTTAAAATCAAAATAATCATAATCTATTGGAATAAAGTCTGTTTTCATAATAATGAGAGACATTATAGTTATTTAAAATTAATCTTGATTATCTAAAGTGATGATATAGTAAAGTTTATATATTACTATTTAGGGATTAAGGTATGGTATCTAAAAAACAAAAGAAAGATATGAAAGATTACTTAGTTACAAAGTTAAGTAATAGTGGACACGCTGTTAAGCCCGTGTCAAGAGAGATAGTTTCAGGGATAACGTCCAATTATCTATTAATAGATGAGGAAGGATTAGTCTTATTAGTAGATCAAGCTTATCCACGAGATTCACTTAATTCATTTTATCAAGAAACAAGAAAAAGAGGACATAATTTTGGGGCAGTATTATTTAAGGATGGAGAGCTTTTTTTTAGAAATGCTGCAGATAAAAATTATTTTAAGAAAGATAAATATCTTAGTTTAAAAAAGTATTCTAATGAAGAAATGCATAGGATGATTTTATTTAGGCCTGAAGAAATCTTTCTTAATGAGAAAAGATCTCATTTACAATATTATCAACCATCATCTGCAAATCTCAATGAGTGTTTAACAATCTTTAATTTTCAATCAGTAAGATTTGATTATAGTCATATTGATGAATCTGGAAGATTTAAACCTTCTGATAAAGAGTCTAAAAGACTTTATATTTGGAATGATAGAAAAGAGAATGCAGATTCTCTGAGACTTGAAAAATGGGTATTATTTGGAAATACTTCAGAGATAGGAAAACAAAGACAATCAGATCTTTTTAGATAATTTTTTATATTTCTGTTTTCTGATTTAAGTATGGGATTAAACATTAAAGACATCATTCCAAGAAAGAAAATTGAAATAATAGAACTTAAGGGGAAAACTATTTGTGTTGATGCATTTAATACATTATACCAGTTTTTATCTACAATTAGACAATTAGATGGGACTCCCTTAATGGATAATAAAAAGAGGATTACAAGTCATCTTTCAGGGATTTTCTATAGAAATATTGCTTTACTCTCTGAAGGAATGAAATTAGTATATGTTTTTGATGGAGAAGCTCCAGAACTTAAGGAGAAAACACATATAATAAGAAAAGAGGGAAGAAATCTTGCAAAAGAAAAATATGAAGAAGCAAAACAAAAAGGAGATATTATTGGTATGAAACGTTATGCTAGTCAATTAATTAGACTTGAAGATTATATGATTAAAGAAAGTAAAGAACTATTAGAAGCTATGGGGGTTGCAATAGTACAAGCTCCTAGTGAAGGTGAAAGCGAATCTGCATATCTTTGCAAGGTAAAGGAGGATATTTATGCAAGTGCTAGTCAAGATTATGATAGCTTGTTATTTGGAGCTCCAAAGTTAATTCAGAATTTAACTTTATCAAGGAGAAGAAAAACTTTTACGGGATGGATTGACATAAAACCAGAATTAATTGATTTGGAGAAAGTTTTGGATCATCTGGAGATAAATTTAGATCAGTTGATTTGTTTAGGGATTCTTGTAGGAACTGATTATAATCCAAAAGGAGTTCCTGGAATCGGGCAGAAAAAAGCATTACAAATTGTGCAGAAGTTTAAGCAGCCTATTTTGATTTTTAAGGAAGTTGAAGAGAGAATTCACAGCCTTCCAGAAGAAGATAGATTTAATTGGCAGGAAATATTTGAATTGTTTCATAAACCTGATGTTATTAATGTTAATTTTAAATTTGGAAAAGTTAATGAAGAAAAAATAAGGGAGATTTTAGTTGAAAGACATGATTTTTCTGAAGAAAGAGTTAATAAACAATTAGAAAGATTAAGAAAAGCTGAAGAGGAGAGTAAACAAAAAGGTTTAGGGGATTGGTTTTAAGAACATTTAAATTATGATTTTATTTATATTATTTTATGAAACAACGTTCATTTGATGTTTTAGGAAATATTGCAATTGTTAATTTTCCAGATAATTCTAGAATTAAAGAAAAGAGAAAATTTGCAAATAAACTACTAAAAGAACAAAATTCAATTAAAACTGTTCTTGAAAAATATGGGAAAGTTAAAGGAAGACTTAGAAAAATCTCTACAAAGTATCTAGCTGGTGAGAAAACTAAAGAAGTTTTATATAAAGAGAATGGATGTGTTTTTAGATTTAATATTGATAATACTTATTTTTCTCCAAGGTTAAGTAATGAAAGAAAAGAAATTTCTAAATTGATGAAAAAAGGAGATAATGTCTTAGTTATGTTTGCAGGAGTTGCACCATTTCCAATTGTTATTTCTAAGAATTCAAAAGTAAGGAGAGTTGTATCTAATGAAATTAATAGGGAGGCAAATAAATATGCTAGATTAAATATAGAATTAAATAAATTAAAAGATAGAGTTGAATTAATTCCGGGAGATATTAAAAGGATTTCTAAGAAATTTAAAGAAAAATTTGAGGTTATTGTAATGCCCAGGCCAAGATTGAAGAATACTTTTCTTGAACAAGCGTTTTTATTAAGCAAAAAAGGAACAAGAATTTATTACTATGATTTTTGCAAGATTGATGAAGAGAATTTAATTGTTGAAAAGATTAAAAAAGAAGCAAGAGAATCTAAGAAAAAGATAAGAATATTAAAGATTAAAAAAGCAGGAGAAATTGCTCCATATAAAATTAGATTAAGAGTTGATTTTGCAATCTCCTAGTTATTTCCTGCAAGAGAATAAATATATCCTATTTCTTCTTCTAAAGCTATTAATACAGGTGTTTTTTCTTTCATATGAGTTATTGTTTGGTTATACAAATCTTTGAAAGTTTTCACTTTTTGACCAAATAATTCTTCTATTGGAACTCCAAATTCATAATTAACTTTTGTTTTTATGCCTGTTTGGATAGTGTCAGTGTTTTTTGGAAATCTTCCTCTAAAATGTTTATATGTCTGTTTTAAGGATTCTTTAACCCATTGATATTCATCATTAATCTTTGTTTTTAACATTTTTTATATAGAAATTATGGGTTTTAAACTTTATAACTTTTTCTCAATTTTAACAGCAGTTGGAGCTTCACCACCATGCCAGGTAAATCTTGGTCTGATTCTCATTGGATAAATTCTTTCTGAATTATCATCTAAGATTATTGCAGAACCCTTTAAGCTCGGTAAATCATCCATATATTGTTTTATACCTGAAAGAAGATAACTTTGCATTATCTGATTTAATGCGTCTAAATCTTGAGCAGATGTAACTCTATGCGAGATTACAAGATCTGATTGAGTCATAACATCTCTATGAATCTGCCCGGGTTGTTGTGTTGCAAGAACCAAGGAAATTCCTGGTTGCCGTCCTTCTCTTAATAATTGAACCAAAGCGTCTGTTGCTATTGTTTTTTTGTTTAAGGGTAGAAATTCATGGGCTTCATCTATAAACATCCAAACTAAAGGGGATTCCTTTTTTTCAGCTGAAGATAGAAAATTGAGACCGGAGGATACTGATTTTATTTCTTCCTTTTTTCTTGCATCCATTCTTTGATTAAAAATTTTTCTTGAAACTAAGCTAATAACTAATGCTCTTACATTATAGGATCCTATAGAATTATATACACTTAAATCTAAAATAGAGGTGATCCCTGCAGAAATTAAATCTTTTACTTGAGTAGATTCCTCACTTTCTTTAGCAAATATTCCCCATGTATTTGCTGCTTCAAATAATCCTATTGCAGCATTTTTAGTTTCTTGAGAAGTTTTTTGATCGTTTTCTAAATTAGATATTATCTCATTAATATTAAAATCTCTTTTTTCTTTTAATTTAGTTATTGTCCTTTCAATTAAGACAGCTATAGGATTTGTGATATCTAATCCAAAAGTTATAACCCAGTCTTCGGAATTCATCTCTGTAATATCTAAAGCAAATTTTGAATCTGCAGGAATACCCTTTTCTAGATAATTATCATAATGACCGAATGGCACGAAAATTTTTACAGGAAGATTTTTGGGGTTTAATTCCCAATCCCTTAATAACTCCTTATCTTTTTCATTTTGAAATTTCATTGTCCAATAAATTCCCATTGTATCAAATATTAATGATGCAATATTTTGACTTGTATCTTTTGGCAAATTAGTTAATTCTTCTGCTATGACTCCAAGTGAATAACTTTTGCCCCCTCCTCTCTTTCCTGCTACGAGGACAACATGGCTTCTTGCAATATCCATCAAAATTCTATTAGAAAGAGAATTATACTGGCCCATTTTCACATAACTTTTTCCAATATTAATTAAACCTCTATCACCCAATATCTCTTTATCATATTCATTTCTCCCAACTACTATATTATATGGCATATTTAAAAAAAGTTAAATAGATTTTTAATTCTTTGGTTTAAATAGGCTTATCCAAATAATTAATTTCTTCATCACTAAGCCTTAATTCTCTTCTTACTTCAGGATTTTTTAGGATATTCCTTATTATTGGAAATTCACTCATTATGCGCTTCTCTCCAACATGAACCTTTCTCGCATATTTTTTAGCAATTGATTTTTTCTTAAATGTCTTTTGATTATTCATCCATATTTTCAATATTCTTGTTGGTTTTTTATAACTTGTAAATCCTGGTTTTACATCTTTTTTTGAAGATGAAACCCCATAACTTAATAAAATGTTTTCATAAACCAAAAATCTCCAATATTGCTGTCTGTAAATTCTTTTTCTAAATATGTCAACCTTGCTTAGTAAATCATATGCTCTTTTTAATTCTCTTCTCTGATATTCTGCAGGAATATTCTCTTCAACCCACAAAATTATCTCATCTATAGGCATTTTTACAGAGTCATATATACTTAGAGTCTCATTTGTTGGTTTTCCTTTAAAAACTAACTTTAATGCATTAAAAATATCTGTCTCCTTATTTCTCTCATCAACTAAATTACTAGAAGGGTCTTTTGTAATTGATGCTGTTTGCAAGTCATTTATTGCAGATCTTAAATCTCCCTTAGCATTTATTGCAATCTTTGTTAAAAAATTATTATTAATAAAATTGTTTTCCTTTCTTAAAACATTAATCATAACATCTTTTATTGAATTGTAATTAATTTCCTTTAATCTTACAAGCTCTGATTTCTTTCTTAACCCACTTAATTTAGGAGCCCAGATATTATTTGCAGTTATAATTATCGGATAATTTGTAAGAGTAATTAAAGATAATAATTCCATTAATCCTCCCCTATCAACAGCAGAAATCCCATCAACTTCATCAACTAGAATTATCTTACCTTTTCTTATTAGTGATTTTTGTTCAATTGCAGGTCTTAGAATTTCCTTTAATTTTAGTTTATTTCTCAAATCAGATGCATTTAATTCAAATATCTCTAAATTTTCTTCTTTTGCAATTACATGTGCCAGAGTTGTTTTTCCAATTCCCGGAGGTCCATGAAGAACTAATGCTTTTCTTGGAGTTTTTGTTAGTTTTCCCAAATAAAAAGTTCCAATAAAATTTTTTATCTTTAATATCGCTTCATCTTGATCTTTAATTTCGTGGAGAGATTTTGGTCTATGTTTTTCAGTCCATTGCATTTTAATTATAAATTATATTTATCTCTAAAAAATTTCACCTTTTCTTCTAATTTTTCTTAATTTTCTTATTAATACTCTTTCTATTTCTTTTAATTTTGATTTATGAAATACCCTATATCTATCTAACCATCCACTTTCAAGAGAATCTTCTTTACAAAATTTGTAATATATATTATGATATCTCTCCATAATAGAATTCATTTTTATTTACCAATTCCTGCAAGCACAAAACTTGCAATAAGTGACTGTAATTGAATAAAAGGATCAGATCCTTCAACAATTCTAAATTCAGTTTCTCCTGTTTTCTCAGTTAGTTTTACTTTTAGTTCTGGTTCTACTGGAAGATTCCATATCTCTTTTTGAATTGCTTTAATTATATCTTCGCCCGAGATACTTTCTTTTAACATAACATCAAGAAGTTTTTCTCTTGATTTCTGAAAATCTCCTGATAATGCATAATCAAGAATAATCTTGATATCTTTTGGTTTTGAACTAGAAAGTATTGTTGAAATAAGCTCAGAATTTATATCTGGAGAGATGGATGCTGTTGATTGAATTAAATTAATGCATCTTCTGCAATCTCCTTCACTACCTTCGTATAATGCTTCTATTGAATTTTGATCTATTGTTAAATTCTCAGTTTCTGCAATTTTTTTAATTACTCTTTCAATATCTTTTTTCTCCAAGATTTTAAATCTAAAAAGTACACATCTTGATTGAATAGGATCAATAACCTTACTTGAATAATTAACACTCAGGATAAATCTGCATGTTGCTGAATAATTTTCCATTGTTCTTCTTAAGGCTTGTTGAGCTTCTGGAGTTAATGCATCAGCTTCATCGAGAAATATTACTTTAAAAGGAACACTCCCTAGTGATTTTGTTCTTGCAAAATTTTTCACTTTCTCTCTTACAATTTGTATACCTCTTTCATCTGAGGCATTTAATTCTAGATAATTCTCTTTCCAGTTTTCTTTAAATAGTTCTTTTACAATTATTAGTGCTAATGTTGATTTTCCTGTTCCTGCAGGTCCTGCAAATAAGAAATGAGGAATATTGAGTGAATTTGTTAGTGCTTCAACTCTTTTTATAATTTCTTCTTGCCCAACAACATCAGAGAATCTAGAAGGGCGAAATTTTTCTGTCCAGATTTCGCTTTCCATAAAAAGTTAAAATTAGATTTGCTTATAAAGATTTTGATGGTTAAGAATTATTATATTGTATTTAAAGAATAAACTCCCTTTGTTTAAGAAGAATTCCTTCATCTACCTTTTTTTAGTAAATTCCCTGTTTGAATTGATTCATTTCCAAAAAATTTAGATATTTCTTGTCTCCTAAGATCATAATCACCACTCCATTTCTTCCAATCATAAAATTTCATAATATTTTTATTAGTAATTTCTCTTATATTATTTACTTCTAGCACGTCTAACTTTTCTTTTATGCTTTTCTTTTCTAAGTCTTTTACGTTGCCATTTCCAACGCATTTGACGTTTTTTTTTCCATCTACGGCTTGATCGCTTCATAGAATTTTGAAGAAGATATTAGTTTAAAAAGTTTGCGCAAAAACTATTTGGTATCATGTAAATCTTTAAATAATTATATAATTTATAAATCTCATGTTAAAAGATTATAAAATTAACTATCTTCAGATTAATAATCAAAACATACTAACTATAGAATCCCCTCAAGGAGAAAAATATGGTCTTGCAGAGTGTATTGAAGAAGAAAGTTATTTTTCTTTATCATCAGAACAAGTAAAAGACCTGGTGAATGAGATGAGAAAAGTAACTCCGAAGAAAATTCCTATAAAGGAAAGTAAATTAGTTGCAGATTTAATTGAACATGTTGAGAAAGGGGGTCCAGGTATCCCTTCTAACCTAATACTAGAGGAAACAAGAAATATTCTTGGCGATAGGGACTAATCACCGACTCCTTTTTACTCCGATTCTTTCGCAATATCTTCTAATTAGGCATTTAGAACACCATGGGGAAATTGGTTGACATATAGTCTGTCCAAATAAGACAAATATGGCATTAAATTCATTCCAATATTTTCTTGGAAGAATTTTTTCAAGTTCAAATTCAGTTTGTTTAGGAGTTTTAGTTTTAATCCATCCAAGCCTATTAGGGATTCTATGACAATGAGTGTCAATTGGTAGAACTTGTTTTCCGAAAGCAAAAGCTAAAACTATATTTGCTGTTTTTGGACCAACTCCCTTTATAGATAGTAATTCTTCTTTATTTTTTGGGACTTTATTATCATATTTTTTAATTAAAATCGATGAAACATTTTTTAATATTCTTGATTTCTTCTTATAGTGCCCTGATGAAAATATTAACTTTTCTAGTTTTTTTATTGGAAGTTTTATAATTTTCTTAGGTGTATCTGCAACGGCATAAAGTTTTCTTGAAGAAATTTCAGTATTTTTATCCCGTGTCCTTAATGATAATAAACAAGAGATTAAAATCTTAAATGCATTTGGTTTTTTTCTCATACGATTTAATGTAGTCTTTTCATTAGAAGGATATTCTTTTGAAAGTATTTTCATAATTCTCTCTATTTGTTTCTTTTTCATTTGAATATTAACGCCCCCGCCGGGATTTGAACCCGGGTCACCACCGTTCCCTAAAAAGAGATTTGCATTTAGATGCATAGATCTTATCTCTCATCGAGATTTAATCACCTCTTCTCTAGATTTTGAGAGGGTGGAATCCTTGGCCGCTAGACTACAGGGGCATGTAGAAAATTAAGAATAATTGTTTTATAAATTTATTTTATTTAATTAAGAAAACTCTGTCATTTGGTCTTACTTTTTCAGGGACTTTTATTCCAATATGCTCTCCTTTTTTTGCTTCTTTTACACTTTCTTTTTCTATTTGTATACTTTCTATTCCTACTTCAAAATCAGTAGTATTTCCTTTTATATGAATCTTGTCACCGACTTTTAGTTTACCTGAGAGTTTTATTGCAGCAACACTTACATGACTAAAATAGCTAGAAACTTTTCCAATCTCTTTTTCTGCCATCTTTCATGTAGGAATCTAGAATATATAAATTTTACTAAATAGCCCTAGCAGGATTCGAACCTGCGTCACGAGATTCAGAGTCTCGTATCCTTGACCAACTAGACTATAGGGCTTTGTTAGTATTTTTCTGTAAATTAAGTATAAAAGTTTATTGATATGTTTTAGAAATATTTTTATAGTCATTGTTCTTTTTGTAATTATGGCCATGGGCATTACTCTACTTGTTATATCTGTATTAAGTATTGCTATATGGGTAATTATAGAAATAAAGAGGTTAAAACATAAGTTATTTGCAATATTTCTAATAGGATTATTATTATTTGCATATTTTGGTTCTTTAGTCGCATTTAAGGGGGAAGATATTGATTACAAAACAATACCTGGATTAATTGATGCAACTAAAATTTATTTTTCTTGGCTTAGTTTTATCTTTAATAATATGAAAACTATAACTGCGGGGGCAGTTCAGATGGATTGGGAAAGTAATGAGACTATTAAATCATAGGTTATTTAGAGAAAAGATTAAAAACCCTTTATTCTTAATAATATAAGCATGGCTAAAAAAAGGGTGAAAAAATCTAGGAAAGTTAGAAAATCTGTTAGAAAGTCAAAAAAATCAAGTCCTAAAAAAAATAAAGTAGGTTTGGTTTTAAAAAATTTAGTTTTATCTATTGTTTTGTTTGTTTTATCATTATTTCTATATAATGTTTCTTCAAATGAATTATTAAGTAATTTATTTTGGATTCTTGCATTAATAACAGGATTTGTTAGTCTAGCATTTTTAATTGCATGGTTAGCATTAATTGTTCTTAGATATTCAAATAAATAATTTTTTATAAGTTTTTTCTTAGATTTCTAGTATGCCTCAGTAGCTCAGTTGGTTAGAGCGTTACATTGGTAATGTAGAGGTCCTGAGTTCAATCCTCAGCTGAGGCTT
>Ga0066863_10000031_pt1 | contig 47626 bp, 38 predicted proteins | sample ETN02SmetaG_2_FD_65495 | JGI IMG/M metagenome (GOLD analysis project Ga0066863, IMG submission 65495) | Marine microbial and viral communities from oxygen minimum zone, Eastern Pacific Ocean - ETNP2014F10-02SV253 | ecosystem: Environmental > Aquatic > Marine > Oceanic ...
CCATCCTTTTTTGAACAATACTTGTATGCTTCTACATTTGAATAAACAAAATATCCTGTTGAGCCAGAGGCTGCGACAGCAGTACCTCTGAAGTGTCCATCTTTTACCCATTCCTCTGTCCAAGTTTTACCGCCATCTGACGAATACTCATAATTTAATCCGTAGTAATTGTCATCGTGTACGATGGTCCTTGTGACGTGAATATGATTTCCATCGACAGCCAAGGAACCCTCGAATTGCCAATGGTTAAATTGATGGGAAAAATGATTTGTGCCGTCCCATTGATGATATTTTAGCACAGGACTTCCACTTTGGTATGATTTTACCAACAAATGGACCAATCCCTTATCATCAACAACAAGTTCTGGATGCGATGGATTACCGTCACAAGAATTGCTAAACCTCCCTGGAACTATTAATTGATTCCAAGTATTAGTCGTTCGATCATATCGTTCAATAATTGTCTTATCCGAATAATCATAATACACAACGGCTAAAATATCATTATTGCGATCAACGGCGAATTCAGAAGCCCCATAAGCTGCACAATTGTTTGGGGGGTGTGCATAGAATTCCTCCCCCCTCGCAACAGTATAATGGATAAATTCAGATGCCAGTGTAATTTGAGGATCATCGGGGTCATTATCATATCTGTCACTAACTCCATCACCATCACTATCGGGACACCCAACTCTATCGATAGTTGATGATCCAGCCTCTTCAGGACAGGCATCTGAATTATTATCGATGCCATCTAAATCTGTATCAAACCAACGGAATCGATCATTAGGCCATAAATCACCTCCTTCTAGAGTGATCCATTCGGAGCCGGACCAGAAAGTTCTATCTTGTACATCTCCATATCCATCGCCATCTGCATCCTCCCATTGAGTTGGATTAAAGGGGAATGCATCAGCAGTTCCATTTGGATGTGCGGGGGCATTCTCATCTGCATTAGAATATCCATCATCATCTGTATCTGGACATCCACATCGATCAACTGTAGAATTCCCATAAACTTCAGGGCATGAGTCTGGCCTATATCCTATTGAATTGTCACCAAACCCGTCATCATCAGAATCTGACCATTGTGAGGGATCGGTTGGGAATGCATCATCCAAATCATTAAACCCATCTCCATCAGTATCCGCAACTAATGGGTTTGTGTGGCAGATAGTTCCTTTTTCAGGAATGTATTCATCACCCCAGCGAACCATCTTGAAGGTGATCAAATGTTCTTGAGGAGTGCATTCCTGTGTCTGATAAATTTCATTCCAATCAGAAATTCCATCGCCGTCTGTGTCATTTGATGCCGAATCAAGAGGATTGCTACAATATCTATGCATGCGTTCCCATGTGGATGCATAACCTGCTGGGCTACCTACATACATGCTTTCAAGCATCACATCATGGCCCACTACACATTCATCAGGATCTCCGAATTGGTTCCATTGTCCTGGATCACCTTCTGTAAAGTAATTCCCGAGAGTTTTCTTATCTCCATCACTATCATTGAATGCATCATATGAAAAGTCACATGTTGTAATCGAACGAGGCCCAAACTCCCATCCAGAGTAGAGATACTCGGTCTTATACGTGACTGGTTGCCTGTGTCTAATTTCAGCCCCTGAAGTGTTAGTCCAAACCCAGGCCGGAGCATACCTTTCATCATAAACTCCCGCAGAATACCACTGCCATTGACAATTTTCATTAGTGAATAATCCACCTTGTTCAATTTCATCAGATAATTGATCATTATCATCATCAAAATCCAGAGGTGTCCCGTACTTTGAGGCCACCCCAAGTGTCCAGTCTTCAATGGTCAAAACGGCTGAGTTGTATTTTGGATCAGATCCATAAATACCACCCTTGATTTTCAATGAGTACGTTCCAGGACCATATATCGTACTTAGCACGCCAGCGTGCACCGAAACATTCCCACAGGCGTATCTGACAGAATTTATGTCGATTGAACAATCATGATACAGGTTGTTATGGTTGACGATAGATGAAATATTCGCTCTTTGTGAATCGGTCAGAGTGAATTCATAGGGATTAATGTATGTCATCTGAGAATCCAGATTCGCAATAGATAAAGTAGCCCATACAGCTGCATTGAAGTCAAAAAATTCGTCTGTGAATCCATCGCCATCAGTATCAATTGCTGCATTTCCATCGAAAGGAAATGCATCGATACTTTCTGCAACACCATCACTATCAGAATCCATTGACTCGTTTGGATCGTTGGGGAAAGCATCTCTGTTATCAGTGACCCCATCTCCATCAGAATCGATATCCACCCATTCTGAAGGGTCGTTTGGAAAGTCATCTGCATTATCTCCAACCCCATCTCCATCCGAATCTAGTGCTTCATCAGGGTCACTGGGGAATACATCCGCATTATCTCCAAACCCATCCCCATCAGTATCGATTGTTTCATCCGCATTGTCTGGAAATGCATCTGAATTATCCCCGACCCCATCTCCATCTGAATCCATTGCTTCATTCGAATCGTCAGGAAACACATCTTGTGAATTTGAAACTCCGTCACCATCTCTGTCATCATCACATGCATCGGGTTCACCATCTGCGTCAGCGTCGATCCGATCATCAAAATACGGGCATAAGTCTTCAGAATTCAGAACCCCGTCACCATCAACATCAGGGTCAGCGTTGTCACCGATACCGTCACCATCTGTATCGGTGGTTTCACTGGCATCTAGGGGAAATGCATCTGCATTGTCGCCTACCCCATCCTCATCAGCATCACTCCCTTCATTCGGATCATTCGGAAAAGGATCCGCAGGGTCAGGCACCCCATCACTATCTGTGTCTGGACATCCAAGAACCGGGCCCGCTTCGGCCGGACACAAGTCTCTGAACATGGGAACGCCATCCCCATCTGTATCTCGCTCCTTGAACAAAACAGATTTATTCTCAATCAATCGATGATTGCTCATGGTTCCATTCCACACATCATGCTCGTCAGTGTAGATGTGCGCTTCAGTGGAATTGGTCTTATAGCACGAATAAGTACCATTCTCCATCAAGGTACAGATTTTTCGGTCTCGGTTGTCAGTTCGAACCGAGGTATACATGTCATGACCTTGCAAAGTGACTGCCTTGACCCCATTTTCATTGAAATCGACAAGACGAGGATGAGTTGAGTTCAGTGCTCCATAGCCCCACGAATCAATCTCGCGTTGCCAGCAGTTCGCCTTTCCAGAAGATGATAGGACACAGACTTGAGTGGGGCTGGTATACAACCCAACAGCCTGCCCAGGCATTGTGTTACTCAGTGTGACCTCATATGCAGTCGAGAGATATCCCCAATTTCCAGCGCTATCTTCGCCCCATTGAGCATTGCTCCCTCCCCAACAAGAGACATCCCCATTCAGAAGCAGGGCACAAGACATGACATCTACCACACTCACCGCGATTGGCGTATGCAGTCCCAGAGTACCAACGGTGGCATTTGTTGGACTTGGTGAGAAATAATTTGGATCCATCCCGAGAAATGTTGGACTTCGTGAACCATTTCCAACTTGTCCAGCAGTATTGTCACCCCAACATATGGCTTTGAATCTCTTTTGTGATACGTCGGCCGACGCTGATTGAGTGATTACACAAGCATGCCGGAAGCTAGCAGATATCGAGATTGCTTTTCCACCATTCAGGTCCAAGGCAGAATGAGTGTGATTCGCAAGTGTTGTTGTAATTGTTCCAGAAGCATTCACGTATCCAAGACCTAATTCTCCATACTGATTTGCATCGCTGAAGTTACCATATGCATTCCAGAGTGGGAAGCAGTAGGTGTTGTCATATGCTCGATCGGTCAATGCACAAGCGAATTCCTCATTCCATCCTCCGATATCCACTGCGAGGATCTTCTGAGAATCCGGCAAGGAGAGAGCTGGCAATGTGTAAGTTGAGAATCCATCCTGCTGAGCCTTCTCGATCCATTCACTACCGCGACCCCAGCAGACCAAGGATCCATCATCGAGTACAGCACAGGTCAATCCCGGCCCATTTCCTCGGTGAAGACTGGTGGCAGTCCTGTTTTCGGGGAACATATCGATACGATATGGTTCATCCAAAAGCGCATAATCTGGCACAGCTCCCAGAAACTCTGGATTCTGTGGCCAATTCTCGACCATTGAACGGTTTCCGAACATATATCCCATAGTATACGCCGTATATCCTCGGCCGTCACACCATACTTCACCTTCAATGATCTGACAGAATGACCCCCCAGCAAAAGCCGCGGTTTGGTGACTGTAGACTGAACCTTCTTGGAAGCCCGTGATGTTGAATGTCGAATTGTTCGCTGAAGAAGTATGGCTATGAGTTCTAATCTCTTTGAGTATCTCCTCCACACCCTTTCCCTCAGCCCCATATTCGGCGAACGGTGCACCCATTGAGAGCAAGAAGATTGCCATCAGACCGATTGAGATACGCGCATGCATGCATGGCCGAATCGAAGGTCGAATATCATCCTTCAGATGTTGTCGAGCTTTGCTGCGAGAATGAAATCCGCCATGGTCAGACCATCGATCTTATGCGTCCAAATTAGTGCTTTCACTCGTCCCCATCCGAGCTCAAAGTCTGCATGATGTCCCTCTTGCTCACATATCGCTCCAATCCGGTTCGTGAAGTCAAGTGCTTGGGCGAAGTCATCGAATGCCCACGAGCGCTCAAGATGATGTCCTTCGATGATAAACCAATCACTGTTTAACTGTGGTAGGAACTCTCCTTGTTCTTCCTCGGTCAAAGGTGGTACTCCACCCTCGCATGCCTTGCAGCTCTTTTGTGACAATTGGCTCATGGTCTTGCGAATCAATGGTGAATTATCAGTCTTCAGATTCACCCGTGGGTTGTGAAGTCACCGCAATTAGTTTCAGTAGACCAATTGCACTTCCGAGGCTGCACTCAATTCAATGACTCCGGGTGGTCCACTCCACATAATTTTGTCATCAGGAACTATCAGTGCTCCATCTCCTTCACTATGGTCAAGTGTTGCCTTATCTGAGGCAAATGAACAGTAAAGCGTAGCATTCGAGATTATTTTTTCCATTAATTCAGAAACAAATCTTGAATCGCCCCCCATCTCTTGATTGAGTGCTTCGATAAAGTCGGAATCTAGTAATCTTGTTCCAGCCGCGGCGAAGAATATGCTCACATCATGGCCATCTGAAATTGCCTGACCTGCACACGCTAATCCAACAATCGATTTGACCGGGTCGCTTTTTGGCTCTGATACAAATTTGAAGAAGTACTTCCTACTCATGTTTCCCTAAACCTAAATCAGTATTTGATTTGATGCTTCAGCCACTGTTGTCACGATTCTGATCACGATCTCAGAGTCCTTGCCATGGGGTTTCATATCCACTGATAAGAAAGGAGAGCCATGTCGAGCAGGGCGGTGTTCCTGATCCTCGCCCTCTTCGCAGTTGCCATTTTCCCCCCCTCCCCCCTCTCAGATGGTGGAAACAATGATGGGAAGACGTGGCCATCTTCAGCCCGAGTAGCGAATTATGGGACGATCCAATGGGACACAGGTGACCTGGATCAGGTCTATGTCTACAGGGCTGATGTTGATGATGATGGGGATGTTGAAGGCGTGTTGGTCTCATCATATCGTGACGGGTCAGATAATCAACATTCATTCATCCGCATCATATCGCCCTCATCCACCAATCAACCCAACTACGAATGGACTTCACCTGATCTTGGAGTCTATACGTCATTGACCATCAACGACATCGATGATGATGGTGATCAAGAGATGATCCTACGTACATACAATGGTACCGGGTCTGTCGTGCAAGGTGACATCCGAATCATTGGAGGAGCAAGTCACCAAACAGAGTGGGTCTCAGACAACTATGGGGCATCTGTCTGGGGTATGGAAGCAGATGTGGATGGTGATGGTGGTCTTGATATGATCAACATCTGGACCAATTCGGAAGGAAAATATTTCGAAGTCCTTGATGGTACTACGCGAGCACCCATCTGGGATGCAATCAATCATTCATCCAACTTCAATCTGGTCGCAAATGACCACGATGCTGATGGTGATATCGAATTGGTCATTACAGAATGGAATCAGTCCTGGGTTCCAGGTACGAGCATTCCCATTTATTCTAGTCGAATCACATCCTATGATGGAGCAACACTCCAGGAAGAATGGTCTACGGGTTGGATGGATTACATTTCCAACGCTTGGTTCTTGGATATCGATGGTGACCCTCAGCTCGAAATCCTCGAGATGCGCCATTCAAGTGTGAATGGGAGCACTCTCTACTCATTTGCCGTTCGGGATGGTCAAAACATGCAGGAACAGTGGGCTGTAGGGCCCAGTGAGTCATTCATCTACGCTAATCCAGCTGAAGTCGATGCATCCTCACCCGGGATGGAGTTGATCATGAAACAAGGTCAGAAAGAACTGGAGGTTCGCAACTCATCTGATGGACAGCTCCTATGGAACACGACGGCGAATCAAAGCATCTATGGAACTGCCAAAGACATCGATAACGATGGATGGGAGGAACTTCTTGTCGCTATAGATGGTCGCGTTGACATTCGTAATGGAACGTCATATCAGTTGGAATGGACAACGGGATATCTCGGCGAGAAGGTGACCACACATGTCTACGACGTCGACAACGACAACAGGCTTGAACTCATTCTCTTCGCAGAGCCGTCTTCATTCATGACCGAGATCAACGTTTTCGATGCCGAACAGAGGACATTAGAATGGACCAGCAGCCTTCTGACCGGTACCGTCTACGCTACCATGGGTGGTTGGGGTGATTTCGATGGAGATTCGCTGATCGATGGAGTCTTCATGCGTAACTGGTATTCGAATTCGAATCAAACGCAACATTCTGCAGCATTCATGCTCGAATTCGCTAATCGAAACTCTGCCCCCAACATCATCCTGAGTACTCCCAATGAGGGGGAGGCTCACATGTTCGGTTCAGCGATTCAATTCGATGCATCGCAATCTAGCGACCCAGACGGTGATCGGATCACATTCCAATGGACCAGCGATATCGATGGAATCCTATCCAATCTATCCGCCTTCACCACTAGTAATCTTTCACTAGGAACACATCAGATCACATTATTCGCCTTTGATGAACGGGGTCATGAGATCTGGGTTAATCGAACTGTGATCATCAATGAGATTCCAGATGAGGATGGAGACGGGTTTGGGGATGGGATCGACGCTTGTACAAACACAACGATTAATGCCGTAGTTGATGAAAATGGATGTGCTGAATATCAGTTGGATGATGACCAAGATGGGTTTACCAATGACATTGATGATTGTGATGATATCACTGGAAATGCAACGATTTCACCTTTTATTGGTTGCCTTGACGGCGACAGTGATGGCTATGCAGATATGAATGATGATTTCCCGAATGTGTCGAGTCAATGGCATGACGGAGATTCTGATGGATATGGTGAGTCTGCGCTTGGATTCCAACCAGATGCTTGTCCAGACGTATATGGAAATTCTACTGTAGATAGATTTGGTTGCATAGACAGTGATGGAGATGGTTGGTCCGACGGAGATTCTGAATGGGAGATGATTGTTGGAGATGATTGTGAAAATGGTGCAGATGCATTTCCAAATGATCCTGTACAATGGTGTGATGGGGGCGCGGGTGGGGAAACTGAACTGGTCACAGACAACAATTTGTCTCACAACGGTACGCAACCAGATAACACGACGGAAACCGACAATGGAACATCTGATTTGGGTGAGGGACTCAATCAAACCATAATACAACAAGAAGAGGAATCTGCGAACGTTTCATCCCAAAATATGAATCATACTGAACAAACAGAGGAGGAGAGTGCGGAAGCTGAATTGGAAAGGGCGGCCGAAAACTCGGAGGGAAGGGGCGTCCTCTTCAAATACAAATTCATCATTATGGGGGCAATCTTCGCTATCGCCATCATCATCGTCATCATCCTACTGATTATGGAGGAAAGGGGAGCAGGGGCAGGGGAGTCCTACTCCCAGCACCTGATGTCAGTGGCGTCAGTTCCCGACACCCCCCTCCAACAATGGACTGATGAAGCTGGTCACACATGGCGCAAGAGTTCTGAGGGGAGGACTCAGTGGTGGAACGGTGTCGATTGGCAGGATATCTAAGGCGCCGGCATTATTCCTGTTCGGCGTCTGAGATAGGATCGATCTGGCGGGGATGGGCATGTCGCATCCGGCCCAGGCTCGCTGCGTCTATCCAGCATTCCAACTCTATCGCCTCAGCCTCGTTGTTCATCTGTTCTGGAGAATCCACCGGTAGGCCCCGTTCGTACAGTTCTGCAATCAATGCAGACAGAGGAATCTCTCCTTCCTTAGTTGGTGGATGTAGACGCAGCCTATTGGGAGTGCCGTGAAGACGGGTGAGAATTGATTGACGAAGTTCATCGAGTCCTTCACCAGTCACTGAAGATACGAACAAAGGGCAAGACATGCCAAGATCAATTACGCTCTTGTGGGCACTAACGCGAGCATCGTCACCAATCAAGTCCACCTTGGTCAACACGATTTGATATGGGGGGGTATCATCAATGTCCATTCGGTCGGCAAGTTCACGCTGACACGTCTCCAGTCGACGGCTGATTTCTACGGGTGAATCTGAGGCATCTGCAAGTAGTAGAAGCAGGTCGCACTCAAGGCTCTCCATCAGAGTGGCGCTGAATGCATCGAGCAGGTCTGATGGGAGTTGTTCGATGAATCCAATTGTGTCCACGAGCAACAGACGGGGACTTGCCTGCATCCTCCCTATCGTAGTCTCCAATGTACTGAACAAACGATCCTTGACCAGCACCTCCTTGCCTGAAAGAGCAGCGAACAGACTCGACTTGCCTGCGTTCGTGTAACCTGCGAGGCCGATTGTGAGTGCACCCGACCTCATCCGCTGCCGACGACGCTCTTTGCGAGCTGAGGTGTGGCGTTGCTGTCGTCGTCGCAGCGATGACATCTCGCGGTTGACTGTCTCTAACACCCCGCGCCATCCATGACGCCCCCCCGCGCCATAGCCAAGCCTCTCTCCTGTGGTTGCTCTTCTCACTAATTCGCGTAGCACAAGACGATCAGCAGCCAAACGGGCGATTCGCACCTGTGTGCGAGCTTCGACACTGGCTGCATGCTTCGTGAACAGTTCAAGGAGAAGACGAACCCTATCCCAGACCTCAACTGTCAACATATCATGGATATTCACCAACTGCCTAGGGAGGAGAGTGGCATGTACGAGTACCAAATCGACATCAGCCCACGGATGGTCTCTTCGCTCTGAGACGAATTCGTCCCCGACGATCTTGAGGCGGCCCCGGCCCATGTGCGTACGGGGGTCGGGAGACCCGGATTGATGCAGTACCTCAACCACTTCGATGCCTAACGTGGCTGCTAGTGCTTCGAACTCTGCTGTATCCTCGTCACGTGTCAACAACACAGCACGACGATCTGCATGGCTGAGAGTGATGTCGTCAGACAACAATCCGCCACTGCCTGCCAACAACGGTACATCTGAAACCGATTCTGTATCAGCCATTCACTTAGTGGGAGGGGTTTCTTGCTTTTGGCGTCACCCTACCAACAAAGCATGCACGGCAATGCACCATAACTAGCATCTCTTGTTACAAAAACTAGGTTTCAATCCTATGTGCCAGTATCTGAGACTGCGCTTGTGACCCATTCCACATCATTGTCGTAGATGTGAACCGAACCGACAAAGACAGTAAGCTCACCCAACGGCACTCCTATGTTTTGGGAAACCTCATCCCTCACATCGGCAATTCCTACTAAGTCGGGAAGAAGTTTCTTGCCTGCATCCCATGACCGAAAGTAGATGTTAGTCTTGATTGCTCCATCCCTGATAAGAAAATGAATCGTGGAAAGGCATGGTATCGATGCAGGTGTGGAAGGATCGTCTATGCGAGGGTCGCTCAGCGCAATCACGCCACGCCGAGACTCTTGGTCTCGAGACAGCAAATCGATAATCCGTGCAACTTGGTCTAATCCTTCCCCACCGTAATCATACACTCTAACAGCATAAGTGCGGTCGATTCCTTCGGGAGCCTCGCCTCTTGTCCAAAGGGCTTTCATCCATTTGATCACATCTGCTGGGTGAGTGGTATTCATGACATCTAGGGTTCTTGAGGATACGTAAGTATCCTCGATAGTCAGCACCACATTTACCGCCTCGCGTGTCAAGCCGGGCACGGTGCCGCTGTCACCAGTAAGTATTGGTTGGGCAAGGAAACCTTCACTCAAGATGTGCCGGCACATCTTTTTCCATGCTGTGACCAAATCTTCGGCATGAATTGTTACGGGGCCAGTCGTTTTTGTCATGTTTATTGATACGGGGTAACTCTGTAATAAATGGCAGGGAATTTAATTTCAATAACCATCGCGTTTTGGTGATTGAAGGTTTGCATAGTTAGATATCAATCAAACACACATTGCACTGAGTTCGGGTTACTGGGTTTTGAGTTTGACAATATGGACAGACCTTGGTTGAAGGAATGGGGGGCGAGGCCATTGAAACAGGTTGATTCGACGAAAGTACTGGAGGGGGTGGAGAACTGTGGGAAGGAAATTGGGAAGTTGGGGGATGGGAAAGATGTGAGGTGCTTTGATTGACGTGCTGATGTATATCACTAAGTTTGGTGATGCATTCATCAAGCATCGTTTTAGCACCTGAGAAATCCATTCCTTTAGCCGCTAAATCTGCGATTCGTGATTCGTATGCAGCCTTTGCTTCCGAGTAACGGCCGAGATTGAACATACACAAGGGTATGATCTCATCAGCACCAAAAAGCAGCAACGAGTTGCTACTGTGTTCCAGTTCACTACGTCGAGAACGAACTATATTGGCGAGACGGAGGACGTCATTCCATTGGTCATTTCTAATTGCCAATGAAAGCTCTTTGTCCAATACATCCCAGTAGTTTCCTGGGTCAGCCTTGCCTACGTTTTTCATTGCATCAAGGCTATCGAGGTATAGCCCACCGGGGCCCAACTTCCAATACCACGTGAAGTAAATGATTACACCACCAAATAATACGAAGATAAGTGGTCCGAGAACGTAATTGTAGGGATTATCCTCTGTTTCACTCATTGACCACAAATAAGTAAGGAAACCAATGATTGCTACCGCGAGATTCAGATATCTGAGGTTCTTGCGATCCTTGGCCATAAATTGGTTTACCAAATTCTGGCCGAACAGAATCTGCTCTTCATCTACATCCATGTCGCTAAAGCCAGCATTTGCATATATCTTTTCAAATGCGCGAAACTAATTCTAAAACAAAAATTCCACATACTTGGGGATGGGAAATATACTGCTTTTTTCTGACTTCACCATATTGTCAAACTATGGGGATGTGCAATTTAGATCCTTTTCTTTTCTTCAGGATGGTTTTTTTCTGAGGGCTTTTCTTGTGGTGGTATGGCAGCAAATACCACGCAGGCAACTGCGGCGTCCTTGGGTGGATTGGAGGCTGTGATTGAGAAGATGTACAATGAAGGATGGTCCCCCAGAGGGAAAATCGGTTGCCGCGAAGTAGCGAGTAGCATCGGCGGGCCGACGTCCAAACTCGAATACTACATTACGATGCAAAAACGGTGAAGGAGGCATGTGATGGAGAAATATCTAGGTTTAGAAGTAAATAATTAGTCGTAAGAGCACGCACCCATGAATGGGGTGAAAAATCAGAATTCGATGATGATACTGAATGTGACTAAGCACAGATGACATCAATTCAAGAACAATCACTCAATTTCAATATCGTGGACGACCGATGGGGGGATCCTTCAAACGGGTGCGATTTGACCATGTTACCTGGCGTTCTAGCCTATCCACGATTACCAGATCACCGAACGCTGATCGACAGATATCAGATGATTGGTTTAATTCGTGATGCTAACATACATGCTGCCCTCCATGAGGTCGATCGAAGCGATTACATGTTACCTGAATTAGCTATGTTGCAAGGGTCCTTGGGATCGAGTGCTTTGTTAGTTCCTTGGCATGATGACCCTGACCTACCTGGATCATTGATTCCAGGACATTTCGATGTTATTCAACTGCTTGATATGCTCGATGTGGGAAGTGGGGAGGACGTATTGGTCATTGGGCCACGTGGTGGATTCATCTGCGCTCTGCTCGATAAGATGGGGGCTCGGCCCGTAGGGGTTGAGCCCTATGATTGCCGCATTCCCTACATACAAGCAAATATTCCGCATCTTGATATTAGAGGTGTTGAGGATCTCTCTGAGTTATTCAATGAACGTGCATGGGATCTCATTCTGATCACATATGCACTCGATGACACGCCACTGAGTGCCCTCAAAGCCCTCAGGAAAGGTGGAAGATTGTTACTCCCCCTTCAGAAAGAACACGTGCCTGAACTTCACTTACTGAAGCTCGTAGAAGGGGGGGATGTCACAAGAACGGAATTGACACAGTGGAATGTTGAACGCGGATGTTCCACCCTCCATGGGGTGTTGGGGCTTGAGGGAGGGGAAATAATCACTCATAATGAAGGGGAAATGAGCGTGGCTCTTGCGTGGATGAGAGCAAATGCAGACCCCATCCGTGATCGTATCGGGCCAAGTCAAAGGTTGTGGCACATCATGTCAATCTGGTCAGCAAGAGGACCCCGGCGAATGGGGGAGGAAGAAATTGTGGATCAGGTTCACCTCTCCTTAGCCGATGACCTCTTCAGAATGGGGAGGTTATTGCACAGCGTCAGAGTGCTACCAATGGCTATCGAACATTATGGAACTTCATTTCAAGCGGCTCCATCGGCTGAAGCGGCCACCCTCCTAGGACTTGCTCTGGATCAATTGGGTGAGTCTGAGACGGCATTAGCATGGTGGAGAAATGCGATTGAGACGGATGAAACATATGCTGATGCATGGATGCATATCGGGCGAACGTATTTCGAAGCAAATGACCCTCGGCAATCAATTCCGTGGTTAGCTGCAGCCACCCTGAGGGAGGGGGCCATTGATGAAAGTGATGCGTGGTACCTCTTGGGCATGGCTCATGAGCGCCAAGGGAGGAATACTGCTGCATTTCTGTGCGCTCAGCGAGGTATTGAGGAGGCTCCTGAACGAGACGATTTGCGCAAACTTCTGGACCGGGCTGGAAAAGAGCTTCTGTAGCGGACCCCTGAAAACCCCAAAGGGTATGGTCACACTGTGACTTGGAAGCAAGCCGTCGAATCTAGGCGAGCGGAGGTGTTGCATCCCATCGCCACAAGGCTCCTTGAATGCGTTCTCTCAAAACAATCTGCAGTCATGCTATCTGGTGATGTTGCTTCAACAAAGAATTTGATTGACCTCATTGAACTAGTACATCCATGGATTGCCGCAGTCAAAACTCATGTTGACTGCGTAGATGATGCAGACGTAGGATGGAAAGAAGTTATCTCATGTTGTCAGGAGAAAGGTCTGCCTATCATGGAAGATAGAAAATTTGCAGATATTGGGGGCATCGCGCATCAGCAGATGTTGAAGGGATGGAACATTGCTGGGTGGGCAGATGCAGTAACCGCTCATGGCATCTCTGGACCAGATATTATTGACGGGTTGCAAGATGCTTGGAAAATAGCGGAACGTGAAGGGGGGGTTGTCCTACTGGCTCAAATGAGCAGCCGTGGAAATCTTGTCGAATCACTATTGACAGAACATATTGTGAAAATGGGGACGCCGCATAAAGGCGTCATAGGATACATAGGCAACGGTTCGGATCCAATGGCAATTACAAGACTAAGAGGCATGATTGGGTCTGAACAACTGATTCTCACCCCGGGTATTCACCCAGATAGAGGAAAAGGGGGGAGAGGACAGAGATATGGTGCGCCCGATAGTGCTGTAGAAGCAGGGGCTGATCTGGTGATTATTGGTTCTGCCATCCATCGTGCTTCAGACCCTGTCGAAATGGCGAAAAGATGTGCTGATGCAACACGGAAGGGGTTGGCCAGCCGAGCATCTAGGTGAGATGGATGCATGGATATATCGTGTTCGGAATTGTGACTGCAGGGGTGGCTGGCGTCTTATTTCGTTTCATTTTGCAACATCTTCGGCTCGATGAGCGCATTCTGAAGGGGGATGCAAAACTGTTAGATGAGAAAGGAGTCAATGTTGAACATGTGACTCAAGCGCCTGCAGGAACACAATTCTTTCCACCTGGAACAAAATTAATACTGAGTGGTCAAGCAGCTGTAGACCTACAGAACAATTTGCGGAAAGAAGTGATTGATAGAGTGCCATCAGGTACGATCGAGGATGAGACCAAAGCCGCTCAATGACACCACCCACACCCCGGGTCCAAACAGAGAGGACATTGTGTACGGGCCATCTTGGCCACTTAGGAATGAGAAGATGATCATCAAAACCACATAGAAGATGTAGAGGACTCCAAGCACTTTTGGATTGATGCGGCTGATGGCCAGCATTACGACAAGAAGTGAAGTGATGAATGATATCAAGGGACCAAGAGTGTACACGATTGACGCTAGAGAAAAGACAGTGGTGGGAGGGCCCCCTTCAGTAACCAAACTTCCAGAGGGGATTAGATATGCAAAGCCAGACCCTCCGGTTCGATGAGGGGCTTCGGGAATCTCTGTCGTCCATGTGAGGGTTAGTCCAATAATCATGAGGAGGGAGGCGAACAAAGAGATCCATGCCCGCTTCTTGACATTCTCCATTTCGGTTGGGGATGAACCGGCTGCACCAGGATCATCTGAATTTATTTCTGACCTGGGGGGGGAGACAATCGTGAGGGAGGTCAGAGTTTCACTTTCTAGAGCTTCTGGAGTCGTCGATGATAATCGCTTATCTTTCATCAACGAAATGACTTCTGATTCCATGGACTCAAGGTCTTCAGGATAGAGAGTGTCGAGATCTGCAAGCCCTGGGGCTTCGGGAATTTGAGATTGGATCTCACTCCACTTTTGTTGTAAGGAAGATTCGGTGACTGGGCGCTCAAGCCACGCTACTGCACCTGCTGAAAATGCCGCATCTTCTGCAGTGCTTCGAAGCCTACGGGGGGCCACGAAGACAATTCGTACATTTTTGCCATGTTCCCTCATTTCAAGAGCTGCTATGTGCCCATCTAAGCGGGGAAGATCAAGGGCTAAGAAAACGAGTTCTGGTTTGTGCTTCACGTATTCATCGACTGCTGCATCGCCATCGAGTACCTCGATGATGCGATATCCGCGTTGATTCAACAAACTCTCCAAACGGCGGCGAGAGAGATCATTATCCTCGACAATCAGCGCCATTGGGGCGGATTCATCATCAACCCCACTTACTCTGACCACAATAGTGAGATGAGGTGCGGCTACATCAATCGATGGTCAAGATGAGGAATCATTCCTCTGAATCATCGATGATCACATCGACCGGGCCGGTGGAAGGATCGTTGAAGGTCTGTTTAAGATCGGCAATTGCTTCCTCTTCTTCGGATTTCTCCTTGAATCGTGTAGGAGCTTGAACGAACTGCATCTGAAGTTCAGATATGGTTCCCCTTAACAACCGGGTCTCTTTGTCGTCCAGATTTCCGCGGGTTTTCCGTTCCAATACTCGGAGGACTTCGATGGCTTCTTTTGCGCTGGCAAGATCAAGAAGGCGGTCGTCGGTTGATGGATTATCAAGTAGGCCCATCGATATCAGAGCCGAACGCTGAAGCATGTGGATGACACTGAAAAATCTCATTCCGTCTTCGGTTGTGAGCAGGTCGTCGGAAAAAAATGACACATTACACCCTCATGAATCATCCGTCTGCTCGGGGGTATCGTCGCCTTGGTCCTTCAGCATCTGAATAATCACTGGCGCAGAACTCACAACAACTACTGCAACTGCTGCAAGAAGGACAAGAATGATTGTTAGAATAGGAGTAGAACCTGAATCAATCTGAACGGAAAGAGAAGAGGTGGGTTCATCACCCACCGCACTACTACTTGCAGCGGCTTCCTCTAAGGCAGCCAATTGGGCGGTACTGCAACCAGTCTGACTCACAATGGCGTTAGTCACTGGCGTCTCTGGGCACAAGTCATCTTGATCGACAACCCCATCCACATCTGAATCCATGAGGGAGGATTCGATAGTGGCATCTTGACAACGCTCAATTGAAGGGTGCCCCTCGACAGAGGCTGTAACGCAGAATCTAGAGATACCACCTGCATACACAAGATAAGTTACATTGACAAGATATCTGTCAAGAGTGGTTGATTCTATCGTGTAGGTGGTTTGGCCCTCCACCCCACCTGGATCAATCTGAGGAAGGGAGCCTACGGCTACGAATGGGAATGTTAGTCGAAGACCGCCGTCGCCTGAAGGGAATAACGCGGATGACCCCACTATATTGAACATGAATGGTTCGGGTTCGTGAATGACATTTACGCACGTTGGAGATGATGATGAACTATGGACACATATCTGTTGGGGGCCAACGGGGAATTGTGCAGTCACAATCGTTTGATCACCATCTACAACATATGGGGACGACCAAATGATTTCTGTGAGGTTCGATGTGATGGTAAAGGGGCCTGAATGATTATGTGAGGTTATTAGAAGATCAATTGGCCCGGATGACCAATTCATTGCTTCGAGAGGAACTCCATCCCTTTGGAAGACAATATCGAAAGTAGGAGATTCAAAAGTTGATTCGACCATGAGCAGTTGCTCGCCCGCGTGAATGGTACCCAAAACTGTGAGTCTTGCATCAACATGTAGGAAAAGAGTGTGGTCGTTACCAACCATTATCCCAAGTCCAACATCATCGCTAGCACTCTCACCGAGATGGAGATAGGAGGACCAGTGGCCGTCGGGTTCTAAGGTCAACACAACAGTATCTCGCCCTTCGGCGTGGCTTATACTGATGTCATTCAGTGTGGTCATTTTGGGAGGGGGGACTTGGCCCAGTTCGCCTATGTTGAACTGGAGAAATGAACGGCCACTATCAGCTACATCGACATCGACCATTTCGAAGGGGATGTATCCAAGAACATGGTTCGACCACAGGCACTGACCTTCATCCGTGAGAAGAATTGTGAACCATGTAAGAGAAGGATCGCCATTCAGTGATGGGGATGAACGCTCATCCGTGCATCCAAGGCCATCAGCATTTCCTTGACCAACACCAAGCAAGCCAAGGGGGTGAGTGCTCAAATGAGTGATATTTGTCATCGCCCAAGGCGCTACATCGATTAATCCATCATCTGAGTCAATGATGAAGGACACAATACCTTCCTCAGAGGGAAGAGTATGTTGACCAAAGGTACCATTTCGAGCGGGAGGGGTGCTGCCGGAAAATGAAGAAGTGTGATGAATCAACAATGCGGCCCCTTCGCTTGTTGGTGTAGCTGCTAAGATGCTTTCATCAAGATCTGAGCCGAAGGTAGTAGACCACTCAAGAGAACCATTTTGGGATATTTTGAACGCCATTATCTCGCTCGCTGAGGAGATTCCCCCTGTGCTCTGACCATCTGGAGCAAAGATGTAGGTATCCGACAAAGAGCGCTCGTGTCTGAACTCGCCCACGCCAACAACACCTCCGTCACTCGTGGGAATCAAACTGAGAAGTTCGGGAGAGGAGCCTTGATCCTCAATGATGTGAGACCAAATAAGGCCAGAGGTATGATCCATGGCTGCCAGATAAAGGGCTGGACCTTCCGCATTGTGAATGGTTTGATCAATCGATAAGGAGGAGTCAAAGACGCCATGGATGAACACAGATGAATTTGAAGAGGGGGAAATCACATCTGGGGAAAAAGCAAGTTGAATCGGATTGGACCACCCATCCCCTGAGTCCTTCTCCAGAATTACTCCCATTCCATTTATTTTCGAAATTACTTCGCCGCCAGCATTGTATGAACCTGTAAGTGAGCCATGAATCAAATAGCGATCGTGACTTGATACGAAGGAAGCATTGTCTATCCAAGACAGATCTTTTGCCTCTGTGATTGACATGGTGGTTATGTATGGATGGCTTTGGTCGGGCGCAGGAGAAATTGCAAGGACGGTGCCCGCCGATATCGGAAAAAGGAGGAGGAGGAACGCGAGGAAGACGGACGCCTTGCACCTCATGCCAGTACCTCGGGCTTTCACCCCATCAAGGATTCGGGCGGATAATCGTCTCTACAATAATCGATATGTGATGCGCTGAGTACCTTTACCCTTGGATTTGGGAATCCCTATCCATTCAATGGTCCCTATTTCTCCAAGTGAACGGACATGTGTTCCGGCACATGGGCAGATATCGATATGATCACCAATAGATATGACTCGTAATTCTTTGATTTGTTTGGGTATCAAATCCATATTTGTGCGATCTGAGGGCATCAGAGAATTAACTTGGGAACGGGTCATCTGGCTGGCAGTTACTGGGTGATCTGCATCAATCATCGCCTGGCTAGCTACCAATAATTGCTCGAGGGCATCTTCATCGAATTTTACAGGATTCAAATCTATTCGACTTTTGGCGGAGCCGATTTGATTTCCAACGGTCCGGGCTCCATTTGTCATCTCATACGCCAATCCTGAAATCAAATGTTGAGCAGTGTGCATTTTCATGTGATTGTAGCGGCGATCCCAATCAATTACGCCTTGGATATGATCGCCAACCTCGAACCCGTGTTCTTCGCAAACATGATGTTCGACATCATTTCGACCGCGTACATCCAACACTTCGATGGGTCCATTCTCCCCTTCCAATGTTCCAAGGTCCGGGGGTTGACCGCCTCCAAGTGGATAGAAACTAGTTTGATCGAGGACAACCGTCTTTGGAGTCGTCGAGGATACAATAGCAGTGAACGTCTTCTCGTAACAGGCATCAGTACTCGCCATCCATCGCCGTTCGGTCATTATGTCTCTGCGGGAAGTGCTGTCATGAAATTCCTCCGATGAAGTGGGGGGCCGACGGGTCCATGAAGGGGAATTGACTCCGGCGCCTATGGTGCGTACTTCCCCGAACGATGAGCGGGCTGGCACTGCGGCTGCCGAAGGCGCATTCGTAGTCGTGATTCTCATCATCATTTCACTAGCTACCACATTCCAGAATACCGAGGTCATCGGACGAGGGGTCAACATTGGAGATACGGCTCCAGAGTTGGTTTCTCAAGCTCACATGATGGGTTCAGATGAATGGGACTCGTTCAATCTAGCGGACGAGATAAATCCGCAATGGGCAGAGGGGGATTCGGGCAAGCATATTCTCATTGATTTCATCGATACGGATTGTCCTTATTGCTGGGCATCAGCACCAGAGATGACTGAAATCAATGAAAAATACGGAGAGAACATCAAGATGTTTACAGTAGTTGTGTCATTTGTTGAATTGCAAGGACATGAAGGTTCCAGAGACGAGATTATTGCCTATCAGGAGAAACTATCTGGAGAAATGTGCAAGGCGAGCCAGGTGGATTGTGCTGAACGAGAGGGCAATCCACATGATTGGCCATTCATTGATGATCTTGACTTGTCGGAACGAAGTAAGTGGGATGTGGAGGGTACACCGAGTTATTTCCTTCTCAAACCTAATGGAGAGATTGTTTGGACCTCTGACAAGAATGCTGGGCTGAGTATCGATCAGGCTGTGGCCGCAGTTGTAGGGGGGGTATGAGTTGGCAGACCTAATAGGAAATGGGCTTGGCAGCCCCGATATTTGGCTCATCCCTGCACTCATTCTGGGTGCACTCGGAATTCTCATTACTTTCAACACAAAGGTGCGAACAATCATTGGAACTCGGATATCTATTGTCAAAGAAAGGGGGGGTGTCATTGGTACTTTACTAGTGGGTCTTGCCGTTTTTCTTAGTAGTAGTAGGGCATATTTCTTCAGGAGAAAAATGCAGAGTGACCTGATTGGAACCTATGGCTGTGAGCGGTCTCAATTCTACGACTGTAGGGATTTGATCTTCGCTTCGTCACTACCTATTGCAACGATATGGCTTGCTGCGTCGGCTCTTGTGATATGGTACATCATCACTATTGTTAGAGATTCTCAAGATAATCTTGCAATTACTGCACAAAATATGCTTCCAATTTCACTCTTCATTATAGCCGGGGGGAGTGGAATTCTCCTCCTCTTCAACATTTTTTCGAATGGGGTCGTGCTAGCTCCATACAGCCTCACAAATATTGGCTTGCTTGCTATTTCTGGGTGGATGATACGATTGCACTCAACTGATGATGATGCATCCTGATCATTCACTCTCAACATCCTCACACAGAGGGAGGGGGATGGTGGGGCGTGGTGGCCTCCACAATAAACCGGAAGCAAACGAGGCTATCAATCCACCAAACAGGATATTGAAGGGCTGACTCAGAGCATAATCTGGTGAATTATAGAGGGCTATACACATTGCAGCACTGCCGAAGAAGAGGAAGGAAATCAATTCCTCGCGAATGCGGCGATGAGGGGGGGGACGGGGTGATAATGGATGATGTGGAGGGTGGCGATCCTTTTCCCCATCGGGTATCAAAACTGGAATATGGAGAGTGTAGGGGGATTTCACCCCCTTTGGTGGAAGCATTCGATGAATTCGATCATGCCTAAATGTGACTGCTGTGCGGGAAATTGTCGTACCTTCGGGAATCGGGGCCTGCTTGCCACAACGTGCTTCAGTCCATGGTCGGCCATCTCTGGGTGATCCCCATCGTGACGCGTGAAATTCATCACTTGTCCATGAGAAAGGAAGAGGTTTGATTGATGTCTTCGAAATGATCTGAATCCACTCGCCCTCTGTCGGGAAACGCAATCGTTCTCCACTCTCTAATGGCGTCAGGGATAGAATCTCTTCGCATTCTAACAATGCTCGGCCTGAAAGGGATAGAGGTTCTTTGGCTGCTACCCAGAAACCATCCACGTCCACCTCGTGTCGTGGCCCATTTGCTGCAAATGGGTACGCCCCTTTCGGTGAGCCAACCTCGACAATTCCACCTGGTATCCACGTCCAAGGAACGCCAAGTGGGCCTTTTGGGAGGTCATCCATATTTCGATGAAGAGGTAGAGGCTGAAAATTAATCCGCGCCATAAAATATGAAATCGGTCCTTATCAGCATGGAAAATCTTTGCTTGTTGAGCCCACTCATCACGCTTAACTCGACCAGGGAAGAACTCTATTGCAACGTTGACTTGTTCTTCGATTTCAGACGTCATGTTCCCAACTTGCTCGAATGTGTAAATTCCCAAAGCATACAATTTCTCAGCAATAAACGGCCCTTGCTGCAATAACTTACGGAGAATGGAGTGGATGAAAACGTGGATCAATCCACTCAAAGCGCTTTACCATCACGTCTACTGAAGAGTGGGGGACATTGTGTTCGTTGTTGCCTAGATGTTGTTTTTCAACTATCATGATATGAACGCGGTAGCCATGGGTGCTGCCCAATTGTAAGTACGGCTCAATCTCATCAGTTGTTACGAATGTATTGGCAACTGCTATTTTTTTGATACCTGAAGACATCGCGTGAATCACGTTATTTTGGCATGAGGCATGGGCTTCAGGGAGTCTGGAATGATCAAAGACATACCCCGACTCGGCCTCAAAAAAATCATCAGCGGCGAAAACTGCATCTGGAGCAAGATGATTAGCAACGGTGCTCTTTCCAGCATTCGGAAGTCCTCTGAGTAAGAATAAGTCGCCCATGTAGGGCCGAATGGTTACGCATTCATCCGGTTTCGCCTTCATGACTGCGTTCTAGCCAATTCATCCACCGACCTGCTGCTGATTGTAATGAGGGTATTTCCCGCTCATTATGGGCACAATGCGTCCATGAGAGCTGCTCATGCCGGGGAGTGACACTGAACAATTCGATTTGGAACACCGCACCGGGGAGGTCAGGGTCTGGCTGCTTGCGAAGATCTTCAACAAAACAATGTAAGAGATGACGGGGGTAATGGCGTAAACTGAGGGTTTCTGGGTTGCAAAGAATCGCTGAATTCTTCAGCATCAGAAGTGATTGGCCCGTGGGCTCATTGATGTCATATTCAATGATTTTCGATTCGCCTATGGTCGTGAGAACGTCGAGCGTGTACCAATCCACCACGGGTTTGGAAAGATGGTGATCAACTAAGGAATCAAGGAATTCCTGACGCCCCAAATCAAAAGATGCTCTGCCCTGCACCATATCCCCATCGCAGCGGGGGTTTTGAACCCTGCAGTTTGCAAATGGAAAGATAAGGAACAACGAACCGATTGGTTGATGATACATCTGACGATGGTCACATATGCGTGCGGTGGCCCTTGTTATCATGCTCCTTCTTCTCCTGCCCGTATCGGGATGTCTTGGAGGAGGGGAAGAGGAACAGTGCACATTCGATGGTGAAGGAGGAGGAGATGAATGCACTGTTGCTTCTTCTGGAGACTCTGGAGAACAAACACCGCCAACGCCGCCCCCAACTCCGCCCACAAGCCAAGAGCCTGAAAATGGGGGGAGTGATCAAAACAATACAACATCTGTGAATCTCTCTTTTCACATCGGTTCGCCGAATGGAACAATATCAGAGATGAGTGATGCATTCACTAAACACATCGAGGTGTTCGGTTCACATATCGTTGCAACAACTGCAGTAAGTGATGACGATTTACTCCACGCTGCTACGGTCTTTGCAGAATATCTGGATAATGACGAGGATGGGGTGGTCGACAATCAGGCAATTTCAGATAATCTCTCCAGCAGGTCAGCTACATTGGTAATGGGAGCAACGGAATCTGACTTTGAAAATGCGATTGAGAAGATCCCTGAATCAATGCATCAACGGTTCGATGATGGAGAAATCATCCTGCAGAACCTATTCGGGGATGAAACGATCAACAATGATGAAACCCCCGATCGCTTCGACGCATCACTCGAGGAAGTTCTGCACCTCATCACTCATGGTGGATGGGCACATGCCTATCCAAATGTGTTTGCAGAACAAAGTGGAAGTCTCATCGCCAATCTAACAGATACTGCAAGGGGGGGGCATTTTGAAGAGGCATCTATCGATGATTGTGATGGTGGGGGGCAGTGCGCATTACCTTCTGGGGGGGAATATCCTGAAAATGCATGGTACACCTATGATGATGACACGTGTTCCTATGCATGTATGATTACCGAATACGTATATTGGGGCCTTACAAGCATGTTAGGGGCACAGGCTCAACGATGTTCGGAGATTGATCATGAATGGGATCCCTGCACCTTTGAGGCATTGAATGAAAGCGACCCTGGTCTTGTCACCTTGCTCAGTGATTCAACATTCAACTTGCCAAGCATCCTACCGGACGGAAATTATAGCCCTGTTTCTTCCACTATCTCATCGAATGATGAAGGCGCTGGGAATGAGACGAATGAATCTGTTACCTTCGATCCATGTACAGAAAAAACCGAGCGGGATATCGGACCTTGGGAAGGGAATCAATCTTTGAATATCCTTGCAGATGGACACGCTCTCGATACAGTTGAATGGCAACCATTCGAACTCTGTAAGAGTTGGAATAATGGAACGGATGAGGCCATTCCAACGATGCTTATCTTTGCCTCAACTGATTGTGGGCATTGTTGGAATCATGGAACTACAATCAGTCAATGGGAAATTGATTATGCTGGTCGGATGACCATTTTGATACTGGCTGTCAACTTCGAAACAAATGACAAATTTACTGCAGATCGAAATGAGGTTGAGGGTTTTCAAGGGAAATTGACAGGCCCACTTTGTTACCAAGACTCACGATCCTGTGCAGACAGACCGGGTGATGCACACACTTCGCTTTATCTCGATGATCTCAATCAGACACAGATGGGCGCGTGGCAGGTCTCAAGCACACCAACTCACATCATCATTGGAAATGATGGGATCGTGTTATGGCACCAGAAACAACATCGATCTGATCTCGGTGGAGATGGAGAGAATACACAATCTGCCATCGAGCGACTTATCGGCCCACAAACGAGTGATTGATCATACCTTCCATTTCACGGAGCATCCAATGCTTTGTGTTCTCGGAGTTGTAATCGCCTCGCCCATAACAAGTTGGCTGATCGCTTTATCAAGATCTGAGATTGTGACGTTTCTTGGGTCCCGGGGGGAATCATCGATTCGGCCCCGATACACAACAATTCCATCTGAATTTATCAAATAGACCTCAGGAGTTCTCTCTGCACCCCACGCTACTGCAATCATCTGTGATTCATCGTGGAGATATGGCCAAGAATATCCATCTTTGATCGCAATATCTTGCATGCGCTCCCAGCGATCCTCAGGATAATTTACCCCATCATTCGAGCCGATTGCAACAAATCCAAGTCCCAATTCAGCTGCTTTTTCAGCAATATTTGTGACTCTCTCCATCGATGCAACGACATACGGACAATGATTGCAAGTGAATAGCACTATCAAGCCGGTTTCACCAATGACTGATTCGAAGGTGACTTGCTCACCACCGGAGGAGGGATTCGCATTCGGGAGTTCGAAGGAGATAGCAGGATGGCCTGGTTCGAGGCCGGAAAGCGTCATGAACATCCATGATAGGTCTGGGACATAGCAATTCGGGTGAGAATATACCTCTCATAACCTCATCATATGGTGCTGAACCATCGCGGTGTTCATGTGCGGGTTCGAGCATGCAAGCGTGTGTCGGATGGAGGCGACCCCGGTAGAGAGCCGTGGTGGCTAGAACGTCTTGAGGGGTGGGCGAAAGAAGGATGGGATGTTGATGCTACGCGCGCCACCATCGAAGAGCAACCAGATAGAGCAAGTGAAGTGATACTTCAGGTAGAGCAGATTTTCAATGAAGCCGGGATCATACGGCAACGACTTGAAGATATTCCTGAAAGACACCGTGAACGTCTTAGCCATCTTGAAGAAGCATTAACCGACCCTGAACAGATTCATCAGGTTCGGGCAGAACTCGATAGGTTTGAGATGCGATGGCGACCATGGGGTGCGCCTGCTGCTGCCTCTCGACAACGGTGGATCGATGGTGGGAAACTAGAACGGCTAGTCAGTCTGTGTGATCGATTTGATGCACTGGATCCGAATCTGATTGATGATGCTCGGCCCATGGCCGAACACTTTCTGACCCCAGATGCTTCTGAAGTATTGGAAAATGGAATTGATGATCTTGAACGAAAACAAGCTTCACGGTTCGAACGAATGGAGGCTATGGCGGACCTTCTTGAGAGAAAGGGGTTTGATGTTCTACCAGCACGTGAAGGATCCTTGAGGAAGAGAGCACTGGAACTTGAGCGCCTTCAACATCTAGAAGAACAATGGATGGCTCTGAGTAAAGAAATTCACATTAAACTCTCTCCATGGTCTCAAACACTAGTAGATCTATTTCAGAAAGAGAGGGCTGAATTGCAGCGCACTGGAAAGGATGAGGACCTCGATAAGATGAGAAGTGAACTCAAAGAAGTAATTTTGGACAGAACAAGTAGACTTGCTGAAGTTGAAACAACCATCACTGCACTGAAGAGTGAAGGATGGGCTTTCTGGGCACCTGATGCGGTCAAACCAATTGATCTCATTGAATGGGAGGGGAAAAATAAGCAACTCAAGAGATTGATCGATGATCACATCACCCTCGGTGAGCGATTGAGAGTTATTGGGGATGAATGGTCGCTTGAACGTGATTCGCTCGTTGCTTACATTCATGATCTTGAACGAACCGACGAGCTTGAGCGTGGTGTGAGCAGACTTGAGCAAGAAATGGAGGCATGTATCTCAGAGGGGAGACAGAGTATCACTCAGTGGAAAGATGATGGATTTACCGTCGATGATTGGTTTGAGCGGGTTGAAAAAGCTCCAAAGGCTGCTCTTGGAGATATCTCCTCCCATGATGCTCTGATTGTTCGTGCTCAAGAAGCAATACGGGCACTGGATAAGGTCGATGTGACAATCGATGGAGATGATGATGCGGATGAATTGCGGATGCTCCTGTATAACGACGTGCGATTGGATGTCATCCTTGAATGTGAAGAATGGGTACAATCGCAGCGGAAGAGAAACGAGAGGTATAGGCGCCGGCTGCTGATGTCAGTTACAGAGTTCAGGGGGAAGGGGACATGGCCAGGGGATATCAATCCGGAGGGATGGACATTACAACGCCTTGAAGGGGCTATTCACGTCATTGAACGCGGAGGGGTGCTCACGGATGTTGAAGAGAGGGAAGAGGGGGAGGGGAAGACCCAGTCCCCCACTATTTTCCATCCTCGGTTGAGAGTTGCACTGGAACATGCGGAATTAGAGTTGAAAGTATGGGGGGAAGAAGGTTGGGATACAGGGGTATTACTTGAGGAATTGAAGCGAGATCCGATGCGAACTGGCCAGAGATTGGATTCCATACGCAGTGCAATGGAGCGGCATGAGGAAATTATTGAGCGGTTGAGGATTCTGCCATGGGGGAGGGATACGGACCTTGCTGAACAAGTCTTGAGCGATCTGAGGAGGCCTGATCGATTGATGACTCTCATCGAAGGATTGCCAGCCCTCAGACAACGTCTGATGAAAGGGGCGGGGACAGGGGAATTTGATTTTGAGCCTTGGCGACCAATATACATCGAAGTCGAAGACCCATTCCAGGTTGGAGAATATGACGTAGGAGACTTCGATGTCTCGTCCTGGATCACTACCCCGTCTATGGGCCAAGACCAAAATGATGGAGGAGAATATACCTCTGAGCTAAATGATTTTGTTGAAATGGAAGAGGATTTGCCAGAGGTTATCGCGGATACCTTAGTAGAACCCTTGACAAAGGAAGAGGGTGGGGCCTCGCTTCCAAGTTTTGATGGTGAGGGTGACTACTGGCAACAAGAGGAGGTTGACAATAATGAAGAGGGGAGTGAGAAAGAAGATTCTGAGACTGAAACAGAATCCGATGAAGAGAGAGAGAGGGGGGCCGGGGTTGAGATTGTTGAAAGGGAAGGGAAGGAAGAAAGGGAATCCATTCGCCGTCTAGCAGAGTTGATTGGATGGGAAGGTGGAGGATTGGCAAAAGATTGGTTGGATGAACAAATTGGATGCCCGCCACGCGACATGCGCTGGGATCGTTTGTTCAATCTTGCACTTCGCCTTGATGATGATAAGGGCTCAGATGAACTTGAAGATGAGAGGAATAAGGGGTTACAACGTCTAGAGAATCTAGCTGCCATTCTAATGCAATGGACGAAGAAGAGATTGGAAGGGAGAGAAACAAGTACCGCAGGAACGCCCCTTGAACAGGCAGCTAGGCTAGGTCACGTTCTCAAGAGAATCCCTGGACCTTCCATTTCCTTACCACTCGAAATGGATTCGCATATCCTGCCCGATTCAAACGATGTTCACGAACTTGTGAATGAAGTTGAATCATTGGCATCAATGGTAGACCTGCCAATGGCTCATGGCATCAAGACCATTGCATAAATGTGAACGGTGCAAGCAAGCATGGTGGGTGAAAACGCAGAAGATTGGGTTTGAGTTCAAATAAAAGTAGCAAACCACAACGTCAAATCATAGATGCCAAAGCCCGTGAACAACAAAGAAAGAACTGGGAATGCGAAGATGAGGATTAGTGTGTAGAACACGGGTTCAGACCATTCTCTCACCTTGACTCCATCCAATGGACCAAAGGGGATCATATTGAACAGGCCTATGATGACATTAGCCCAGACCCATGACCTAACGATGTGTACAAGAATCCCATACTCTCCAATGATGCCAAGTAAGGCTGCACCAACCATGACTCCAATGACGGCGAGGATAAGATTCACAACCGGTCCTGCAACAGCGATGTGTCCGTTCTGGCGGCGATCCACATTCCCTGCCACCATCACAGCGCCAGGTGACATGAAGACAACCCCCAATAGCAAAGCAAGGATGACACCAAAACGCAACCCTGAGGGATCCGCTCTGAATTCAGCCCAGCACCCATTCTTGCGGGCAATGATCTTGTGACCAATTTCATGGAGGATAAAGGCTGGAGCAACTGCGATTGCCATGAGGGGCATCATAACAAGAACGGTGAATAGCCATATAGGAATGCCAAGTTGAAGCATTCCCTGCAGCCCATTGCCCCACATGAACCCTAACGCAAGGGTGAATGCGCCTGTGGCAAGTGCTAGATGTCGGATCTCAATTTCACTGAAATGCCACAATCTTCCAGTATGCATTCGTGCGGGTTGTGGATTATGAAATGCCATGAATGGATGAAGATGTGACCTTTCTGCATGGACGCGTGGCGGTGGTTTGCTCTGCACAAAAGGGTCATCCGATTCAAGGAGGCGGGCCCGGGGGTCACGTGCACCCGCCATACCAGTACCGCGCTACGGTGGGGTTTGAACACATGGGTGATGAAAGAACAACAGGGGAGAGGACAAAAGAATGAGGGCATGATGGCGGGGCATGGCGTCTCCAAGGAAGGCCATCGTCGAATTGGGAATGGAGGTGCTCTGCCTCTTGTGTGATGCAAGTGATGAGCCAGGCCAGAAACGGTGTTCAAATTGTATCGCTACACACAGAACGCTGCGCCAGACTCTCAAGGCGATGCCTGAGAAAAGCAGGGTGAAGGCTTGGGGGGAGATGATGATTAGATACATTACCAATCCTCAATTATATGATCATGAACCCATCCATGGCGAGGTTCTGAGCGAATATATCGAAATTGTTGAGAGTGGGAAACCTAAGGTTCCTGTCACTCAGAAAGATGTGGATATGGCGTTCACATTAGCAGAACAGAGAAAATTGGACCAAGTCATTGAGCCACCTCCTCGACATAAGAAACCAGATGGAAATCTAAGTGGGGTGGAACTTGAGCAGAAGAAATCTGCACTTCCAAAGCCTGATCTGGATCATCTTGGGTCTCGTACGATTCCGAGTAAGAAAATCAAGGAGACTGATCGGTCAGAGCGTACTGGAGAGGATCGGCGTTCTGCCGATAGGGTCGCCGCGACTACAGGAAAGGGGGAGGTATCGAAGGAGAAAGTGGAGAAGGTTGTTCTTGACCGGGAAATTGAGCGACTCGTGCTTGATATCTCACTGGACCTAGATGATCAGATTCTTGATTGAATCGAATTGACCGCGTTGCGGAAAATCGCCAATCCTGCACCCTCACCGTGTTCTGTTTGCTCTCTTGTCCAAGATGCTCCTAACCATGTCGAGTGATATGCTTCGGGATGTGGCATTAATCCGAAGACAAGACCGGTTGGATCGCACACGCCAGCAATGTTGCGCATAGCTGCATTCGGAGATACTGGGTAGGGCAAAAGGGTGTCAGATGCGCTTGGGTAGGCATCTGATGAATCCACATATCGGCATACAATTTGGCCACTGGAAGACCAATGATCAAGGAGAGGTAGAGAGGAGACCACAAATTTACCCTCTCCGTGGCGTACTGGTACGTGCATTCTCGTGAGAGAGGTAGTCCAGATACAATGAGACTCTGGACTAAATTCGAGTGTCACCCAACGATCCTCATATCTGCATGAATCATTGAGTGTCAACGATGCTGTTTGAGACAACGTGATTTCTTCGTCTCCTGGGAGAAGGCCCATCTTGACAAGTACTTGGAAACCATTGCAGATTCCAATGATGGGTCTTCCACTGGCGACAAAGGCACGTATCTCTTCTCGTAAGCCAAATCGCAATCGGTTGCCAAGGAGGCGCCCACTACCAAGATGATCGCCGAAGGAGAAACCACCTGGGATGGCAATGATATGGAATGACTCGAACGAATATTCCCCATTGATGAAATAATTGAGATGAATCCTTTCTGCAGTGGCGCCAACCATTTCGAAGGCTGCTGCTGTCTCACGATCGCAATTGATCCCAAAACCCGTAACGACTGCTACTTTGACTACCATCACTGCTCACTTCCATCAAGAGTTGATTTCCAAGCCCTTCTCAAATTCGTCATTGGTGTGTCAATAAGCGTGGTCTGGGCATCGGTGATGATGATTCTATCGTCCTCAGTCACCATGCCTAGATGAAAGCAAGCAACATCATTCATCATTGACTCGAAACTCTGGGCATCTTCAGGGGCTACACTGACAAGGATTCGGCCAAGACTTTCGCCGAAAAGAATGGCTTCAATACTTAGATCCTCGGTGAAAGAACGCAGCACTGAGATGTCAATCCTAGCTCCGCCATCTGTGCCAAAACACGATTCTGAAAGAGAGACTGACAATCCCCCATCTGAACAATCATGGGCACTCTGAACAAGACCATGACGCATCGCATTCGTCAGAGTTCTATACATTTCCATATTTCGGATGGGGTCAAGCCGTGGTACTTCTCCACCAATTCCCCCATTGCCTTCATCTCGAAGTAGATATGCAACTGAACTAGCACCCAATTCGTCGTGCGTCTCTCCAAGGAGATAGATGATGTGCCCTGGTGTTTTGAAATCTGAAGATACTGCTGTTCTAACATCTGGATGATCACCGATGAGGCTGAAGAGTAAGGTAGGAGGTACGCTGATCTTCTGGCCATCGAGCATTGCATCGTTCTTCATCGAATCTTTACCACTGATACAAGGTAATCTGTAAGCCCGGCAAGTTTCCTCAAGAGCACGATTCGCACGAACGAGTTGAGCGAGTTTGTAACGACCGTCTGGCGTCTTGGGAGATTCAACTGGATCTGGCCAGCAGAAATTATCGAGCCCTGCTATTTGATCGAGGTTGACTCCCGCGCATACTGCATTCCGAACAGCTTCATCAACGCTTGCGGCGGCCATAGCATGGGCATCTATATCTGAATATCTTGGAATGATTCCACAAGAGATGACAATGCCCCTTGTCTGACCATGGAGAGGAGCAATAACGGCAGCATCATTTGGAGCATCGCCATGTTGCCCACCAAATGGTTTGATGACTGTCTGGCCAATGACTTCATGGTCGTAAGAGCGGACCCACCACTCTTTACTTGCGATATCAGGTAAGGAAAGCAAGCGCTCGAGAAGGGAGGTCGTATTCTCAACATCAAGATTGGGAAATTCTGGGGGGGCATGGGAAGGGGGGGTCCACGTTGATTCTAGCTCTAATTGGGGACATCCGTCATGTAGGAATGAAAGTGGCAGTGAGGCAACAATCTGATCCGCAAGACGAACCTGGAATGTACCTGAATCTGTGAATATACCAATGGCTGTTGCCTCAACTTCATGAAGTTCTGCAAGTGATTCGAAGGCTTTCATGTCCTCCTCATGAATTCCAACAGTCATGCGCTCTTGAGATTCTGAAACAAGAATCTCCCACGCACTCAATCCTGCTCTCTTCAATGGAACCTTCTCTAGGTCTATGTCAGCACCACCTGTGAAAGCTGCCATCTCTCCAACGCTACTGGAAAGTCCTCCTGCACCATTATCGGTAATCACTTGAATGAGATTGGCATCACGCGCGGCAAGAAGCATGTCAAGCATCTTTTTCTGAGTGATTGGATCGCCGATTTGAACGGCAGTACTCGGGCTATCTTCTGTGAGTTCTTGGCTAGAGAAAGTGGCACCATGAATCCCATCACCTCCAACTCGACCACCAACCATGTAGATGATATCGCCTGGTGAAGGAGTCTTGATGTGGCTCTCTCGTCCATCTGGAAGATATCTGGGCATCAATCCAACCGTTCCACAATATACGAGGGGTTTACCGATATATCGTTCGTCGAAAACGAATGCTCCATTGACTGTAGGAATGCCGCTTTCATTCCCGCCTGTTCGGACACCTGCGTGAACGCCTCGAAGAACGCGAGAGGGGTGGAACAAACCCTCTGGTAGGTGCCCAGAGTAATCTGGAGGACCAAAACAAAACACGTCAGTATTGGCAATTGGGCGAGCGCCAAGGCCTGTTCCGATGATGTCACGATTAACACCAACAATACCAGTCATAGCACCTCCAAAGGGGTCAAGAGCACTTGGTGAGTTATGTGTCTCCACCTTCATGCACAAACTCCATTCGTCTGTCCAAGCAATGACTCCAGAATTATCATGAAAGAGGGAAAGTAACCAATCGCATTCCTCTTTCATTTCCATCGCTGGGCTCGTGATGTGAGTCTTGAACAATGAATCGATGATGGTGTCTTCACCAGTTTCAGTATCTGTATGATGGATTTTAGCAGAGAATATCTTGTGTTTACAGTGCTCTGACCAAGATTGGGCAAGACATTCTATCTCAACATCTGTTGGGGCGGAAGAAGGGAGGCCAAGTTCCATTCTTGTTCTTTGTACATCTAAATCACGATGATATGATTGGATAACTTTCATCTCAGTCAAAGAAAGAGAAAGAATTCCGTCCTCACTCAGTTTGATGAGGTCTGCATCTGCAACTTCAAGATCGATGGTTGCGGGGCCCTGTTGAATAAGGGGGGGGTGTGAGGGGAAAGAGAGTTGTGGCCAAGGAGTGCTTGTTCGCCTTCTATCACTGATTACTGCTTTCTCGATCAGTGGATTATACAATTGGCCTGCTAACCACTCAGCATCAAGATTTTGGGGAATCCCCCAGAAGTAATAACCAATGGTGGTGGATATTGAGACGTGCTTGCTTTCAGGAAATAGAGTCCAATACCCATCAATGGCTGCTTGTCCACGATTGTCAGTCACGCCAGGTTTGAATCCTATCAGAATTGATATCTCCGGGTCTGTTGGGAAGGCCCCCTCGCTAACGAATGATGAATCAATAATAACATCCTCAATGATAGGATCTGAAAACAGATCGTGAGCTGCTTGCACAAGAGCATCATCATTGGATTCGCCCTCGATCAAATAGCCAAGGGTACTGCGAACAGTATCGATAATGACGTCATGATCCTTTGACAATTGGCGTTGAATGGACTGCCCTCTGCTGTCAATGAAAGCACCTCCTACGCGGGGGAGAACTTCGATACGGCGTGTCACCACATGAAGGGCGGGTGCGGGACGTCCTTAGAGATGCGCCAAACCAATGGGTGGGGAAAAAAGAGGACTAGAAGCCGCCCATGCCGCCCATGCCGCCCATGCCACCCATGCCGCCCATGCCACCCATGCCACCCATGCCGCCCATGCCATCGTCAGATTCCTTTTCAGGAATATCTGCAATGAGGGTTTCAGTGGTCAGAACAAGACCAGCAATCGACCCAGCACTCTGGAGTGCATTGCGTGTCACCTTAGCAGGATCGATGACGCCTGCTTCAAACATGTCAACATAAGAGCCGTCACGAGCGTTATATCCAACTCGAACAGATTCGCTCTCAAGGCGAGAAACAACCACGGCCCCCTCAAGACCCGCGTTTTCTGCGATTTGGCGGGCGGGAGAGGTCAAGGCATCGCGGACGATTCGGGCGCCAAGAGACGTATCCCCTTCAAGATCTGTAATCAAAGATTCAACAACTTCTCGTGCACGAAGAAGAGAAATTCCACCGCCAGCAACAACGCCTTCCTCCATAGCCGCACGTGTAGCATTGAGAGCATCATCCACGCGGGCTTTCTTTTCCTTCATCTCGGTCTCTGTAGCAGCACCGATCTTCAGAACTGCAACCCCCCCAGTGAGTTTTCCAACGCGCTTCTCAATTTTCTCACGGTCCCAATCACTGTTGGCGAGTTTGGCTTGACCTTGAAGAATCTCCACGCGGGATTTCACTGCGTCACTGTCTCCAGCGCCGCCAACTAGGGTGGTCTTATTCTTGGCAATGATGATTCGTTCTGCTTCGCCCAATGATGTTGGGCCTTGATCCTTGAGATCTGCTGATTGATCTTTGACAAGGACCTTGCCTCCTGTGAGAACTGCAAGGTCTTCGAGCAATTCACTCTGTTCATCGCCAAATCCAGGTGCTTTAACTGCACATGCGCGAACAACTTTGCTAGCTACATTGAGAATGGTAGTGGCAAGTGCTTCGCCTTCTAGATCCTTGCAAATGACTAGTAGGGGGCGCTTCTGTTGAACCGACATCTCAAGACAGGGGAGAAGATCCTGTGCACTATTGATCGTCATATCTGTCAAAAGAATAAGAGGGTTCTCAAGAATCGCTTCTCTCTTTTCACGGTCTGTGACAAAATATGGACTGACATAGCCCTTGTCGAACTCCATCCCTTCAACAACTCTGAGTTCCGTCTCTGCTGTTTTATTCTCTTCAACAGTGATCACACCATTTTGACCAACCTTGTCAACTGCATCTGCAATTAGTGCTCCAATCTCAGGATCATTATTTGCTGCAATCGTCGCTACTTGTTCGACCATTGATTCTGAATCGACTGGAACTGAGGTTTCCTTGATGTGGTCAACAACTGTTGAAATTGCAGTATCAAATCCATTCTTCAAATCGATTGGCGAGGCACCGGCTGCCACATTACGCAGACCATGGTGTGCTAATGATTGAGCAAGTACTGAAGCGGTGGTGGTACCATCTCCCGCATTATCCTGCGTTTTGTTCGCTACCTCACGAATAAGGCGGGCTCCCATATTTTCATATGGATCTGGAAGATCAATATCTCGGGCAATGGTCACACCATCGTTGATGATGGTGGGGGACCCCCAGCTCTTTTCAAGAACAACCGTCCTAGCTGCGGGGCCAAGAGTGACTTTGACTGCATCTGTTACTGCATCAATTCCGGACATCAACTTGCGTCGAGCTTCTTCTCCATTGATCATCTGTTTTGCCATTTTTTCACCTCTTTCAGAGTACCTTTGCCTGAAGGTCGTCTTCCTTGATCAAAAGGTAATCGCCATTATTCCATTCAAGCTCAGTCCCGCCATACTTACGATAGATAACTCGGTCACCAATGCTGACATTCATCGCGGTGATGTTTCCATCTTCGCGAGTGGTCCCTGGCCCAACAGCAACAACCTTGCCGACATTCAACTGCTCGCGGGCCCCTTCTGATAGGAGCAATCCGGATGCGGTCTTTTCTGCAGCCTTCTCTATCTCGAGCAAGACCATGTTTCCCAAGGGTTCGATTCCTACTGTCATCTGACTCACTACCGTATAACGTGACGAGGCGGAGTCAATGTCATATAAAAACCCAGTTCTGGTGAAAAAGAGGTATTTATCATTGGAAAACGATGGACATCATGCTTCTTGTTCGATAATCTGACCATCTGAGAGCATTGGGTTGAGGGCGGTGCCAGTACGACTCGAATCAATGGAACTAACCTCCTCGGGGGTTCCAATTGCGATAACTCGTCCGCCAGCATCTCCGCCACCAGGACCAAGATCAACAATCCAATCCGAACTTTTGATGACATCGAGATGATGTTCAATGATGATGATTGTGTGTCCTTTATCTCGAATTCTATGCAGAACTTCGATTAATTGACGAACATCAAACATGGAAAGGCCCGTTGTTGGTTCATCAAGAATGTATACGGTATGTTTCATGGCCCTTCGTTTCAACTCACTTGAGAGTTTAACGCGTTGTGCTTCACCACCAGAAAGAGTTGTGGCTGGTTGACCCAGTGTAATATATCCAAGGCCTACATCAACAAGTGTATCGAGAATTCGAGATATTCGGGGGTGGTTCCTGAAGAATTCTGCTGCTTCGGATACAGTAAGTTGGAGAATGTCATGAATATTCTTTCCTCTCCACCGCACTTCCAGTGTTTCACGATTATACCGCATACCTTTGCATTGTTCACATGTGATCCAGACATCTGGAAGGAAATTCATCTCAAGGCGAATTTGGCCGCCTCCTTGACATGCCTCACAACGCCCACCGCGCACATTAAAGGAAAAACGACCTTGCAGGTATCCCCGTTCTTTAGAGAGATTTGTCAAGGAGTACAATTTACGAATTTCATCAAAGACACCAGTATATGTTGCCGGGTTTGAACGGGGGGTTCTTCCTATTGGGGCTTGATCGATAACGATGGTTTTGTCTACATATTCAAGCCCTTCAAGCGACGAATAAGGGCCAGGAACCACATCAGCACCGTGAAGATGGCGTTGGAGAGCTGGTGCTAACGTGCTGGTGAGCAGGCTTGATTTACCACTTCCAGAAACTCCAGTCACTGCGATCATCGCACCTAAAGGAAAGGAGGCTGTGACTGATTTGAGGTTATTCTGAGATGCTCCTCGAATAATCAATTTGCGACCATCATCAATGACTTTTCTTTCTGAAGGAGTTGGAATCTCTTCGCGACCGGAAAGAAATGCGCCTGTGATTGAACCCTTTGCCTGAATGATATGTTTTGGAGGACCTGCGGCAACGATGTGCCCTCCATCCCGTCCTGCGCCAGGACCGATATCAATCACCCAATCAGCTTGACGCAGGGTGGCCTCATCGTGTTCAACAACGATCAGGGTGTTTCCAAGTTCGGTCAATTCGCGAAGAGTCGAGAGTAAACGTGCATTATCATGAGGGTGCAAGCCTATTGATGGTTCATCGAGGACATACATGACTCCTGTAAGACGTGAGCCAATCTGTGTTGCAAGGCGAATGCGTTGGCTTTCACCTCCCGAAAGAGTGTTTGCTCGACGATCAAGGGTGAGATATCCAAGACCTACAGCATCCAGAAACCCAAGTCTATTGCGTACTTCGCGAAGGATATCACGGCCAATGTATAGACTACGCTCATCAAGGCGCCCATCCCCTTCCATCCAATCGTGAACTGTTGTGGTTGCTGCTCCAATCGTCATAGCGTTGATCTCTGGTAGAGTGATCTTGCCCACAATAACTGCGGAGGAGGCTTTGTTGAGACGATTACCGCCGCATTCGGAGCAGGGTTGTTCGATCATGAATGCTGCCAGCCGAGACTGGGTTCTGTTCGAAGAGGTGTCTGTCAACATTCTTCGTACTCGAGGAATAACGCCTTCCCACGGCCGATTTGTTACGTACTGACTGCCTGATTCAGAGGTCATCTCTACATGGATAGGTGTTGAGCCAGTTCCATACAATATCAGATCCTGCGCATCATCATCGAGTTCGGCAAAAGGAGTATCTGTAGCGAATTCATAATGTCCTGCAACAGCAATGAGGATACTGCGATACCAACCAGACATCATTGATGATGCAAATGGAATGACCGGGCCCTGCTCAATCGAGCGCTCGGAATTGATGAGAAGATCTTTGGAGAATTCACGGACCACACCAAGACCTTGGCACTGAGGGCAGGCCCCTACTGGGCTGTTGAAAGAAAATACGCGTGGAGACATTTCGGTGATGAAGGCCCCATGTTCTGGACATGCAAATTCCTCTGAAAATGGAAACACCTGGCCACTTTCATCTTCTTCGACTGTGATGAGACCATTGCCGTGGCGAAGGCCATCTTCAACCGCTTCGGTAAGTCGCTGACGCTCAAATTTCTGAACTCGGAATCGATCCATTCGCACTTCAATGTCATGTCGGAGATTCTTCTCTAGAATTGGAGGATGTTCCAAATCTGAGGGTCGACCATTGACTTTTGCAGTGACATAACCGGATTCGTGGAGTTGGCGTAAAAGGTCTGCATGCGTACCTTTGCGATTGGTGATGACGGGTGCCCAAATACTGACTGCGACACCATCCATCTGCCAAAGAATGTCATCGACTATCTCTTGAACAGTACGCCGTGCCACCTCTCGACCACATTCTGGACAATGTGGCAGACCAATCCGAGCCCATAGAAGTCTGAGGTGATCCATAATCTCGGTTACTGTAGCAACGGTTGAACGGGGGTTGTGACTCCTCTGCTTTTGATCGATGCTGATGGCTGGGGATAACCCCTCAATTGAATCACATTCGGCTTTCTTGGTCATGCCAAGAAATTGACGTGCATAAGATGAAAGAGATTCAACATAACGTCGCTGACCTTCTGCATATAGAGTGTCAAATGCAAGTGTCGATTTACCAGAGCCCGAAACGCCGCTGAGAACAACAAAGCATCCTTTCGGTATATCGACATCAACGTCTTTGAGATTGTGTTTCCGTGCCCCGCGTACCGCAATCACCGAACCATTCGGAGAGGCGCGATAAGGACTGGGGGCACGCGCCATGAATCGTGGTGATGCATCTCCTTCTTGAATTCGCTTCGTGAGAGTCTACAACAAAAGAGCTGAGATGGTTGACCCCACGTCCGTTTTAACTCCGGGTTCAAGCCAAGCTAAGGCATCAGCATGAGGTAACGATGACGTGTGTCCAGAACCCTGATGAGAAGAAGGATGAGCAATCACAGGAGATTGACTCCAATCAATCCATAATCGAGTAAATAACATTCTATCATCTGCTGGACGAAGGCTGGTACCAAGGCGCACTTGGATCAGTCTATCTTGAGGTTCGATAAAGTCACAGCGTTCTAACCACGGTTCAACAAGAACTCGTAGGACAACAAGGCTGGAGACAGGATTACCCGGTAATCCGAAAATCGGGGTTCCTTTCCATCGTCCAGCGAGTGGAGGAGAGCCTGGTTTCATTTTTATTCGCCAAAATAGGGTCTCTCCTTCTTCCAACATCAAATGGCGCACAAAATCTGCGTCCCCCATTGAGACGCCCCCGCTGGTGATGATCAAATCATATGTTTGAGCAAGATTATCAAGACGTGAGCGTAACTCATCGAGATGATCTGATTGGGGTGAAAGACGTTCAGCGTTGTGGCCAAGAGCACGAAGACGAGCGGTAATAGCCCAACTATTAGATTCGCGTATTTGGCCCGGGGCAACTGGTTGGGCTGGCTCGACAAGTTCGTCCCCTGTTGGCAATACACCTATTCGAAGGGGTGTAAAAATGCGAACTTCAGTCAATCCAACTGTTGCTAATGTAGCAATTGTAGCAGCATTAATTCGATGTCCTTTCTGAAGAATTGTCTCACCGAAGCGATGATATTCGCCTTGGCGACGAATGTGATCTTTCCCCGGGTGGTGCACCAGCAATCTACCTTTTTCATCGAGTTCGGTATGTTCAATGAGAACAATTCCAGTTGTACCAATTGGCACTCTACCGCCTGTCATAATGCGAATTGCATGGCCATCAGATAATTCTGGGATATCCCCCCCTGTTCCAGCAAAGATGGTGTCTTGGACCGTGAGTTGAACCGGTTTATTGGGAGTGGCAAGAAGAGTGGATGAAGCTATGACAGCAAAACCATCCATTGCGCTGAGATCCGCGTGTGGATCGTCTCGGTCAGCTATGACATCTTGAGCAAGAACATGGCCGTGTGCAGATGTAAGTGGTATAGATTCGTGTTTTCGTTCTATGACAAGGTCTGCTGTCAATTCACGGGCGCGAGCAAGATCGACCCATCGTTCCATGAGCCATCATCAGATCATGCCGAATTTGTCTTGCGTATCACAATGAGGGCAGACAATTGTATATTTATCACGGCGGGGGCGTGGTACTTTCATCACATACCCACATCCAGAACATTGGTGTTTGATGAATTCGGGTTCTTTGGGCTTCGGCGCCTCTTCTAATCGGTTACTTGTATCACTTGTAGTCCATCCAATACGATCAACGTATCCATCTGCTTCTTTAATTGAAGAAGACTTGAGATTAAGCTTAACGCGACGGCGACGACGCTTCTTTGGTCCACCTTTACCTCCCTTCGGGGAATGTCCCCCCCCCGGCCTTGGTTTGCGCGCCATGACCATCACTGCAAGTTCATCGCTTTCAAGATTCGGACGCCGGGGTGGTAACTGGCAGAATGAATTGTGTATCATTTTGCTGTGCGTGTACTCGGCGTTCTGGAGTGGTTAGTGCCTTCACAAGGGCGGGTTGAGCAGATTGGGCATCCGAATGATAAACCACAACATCTCTCGCTCCTGTTGCTTCAACGAATTCAACGATTTCTTGGTGTCCGGCATGTGTAGAGAGAGGAAATAGATCCACTTCACAAGCAATTGACACTTGTTTTCCCCAAATTGGAATTGAGCCTTTCTCAAGTAATGAATGGCCGCCAGTACCTGGAACTTGAAATCCTGTGAGTAATACTGCTGAACGTGGATCATCCTGTAATCTATTCAGATACCAAAGTGCGGGTCCACCATTGAGCATCCCGCTTGTTGTGAGAATAACATCTGCTCGTTCAATGGCTTTCTTTCGATCTGTCTTTGATGTAACACGGCGAGAGCGTTGATACATTGCTTGCAGGCCTTCTGGATCAACCACTTCATCGGGATGTTGAAGCATCAATTCAGTTACCTTCCGACCCATGCCATCAAAGTGAATCTCAAGATTCTTCGAAGAACGCTCAAGGATTCTCAAGATATCTTGGCTGCGGCCGATAGCAAATGCTGGTACAAGAACGCGTCCACCTCGGTCAACCACGCGTTCAACTGCTGCGAGAAATCGTTCTTCTATCTCGGCTCGTGGAGGATGATTACGTCCCCCATAGGTCCCTTCGGTGAAAACAACATCGACTTTGATTGGTACCGCTGCATTTGTAGTTGGACTAGCTCGGGTATCATAGTCTCCTGTAATGAGAATTCGTGTATGACGCATATCAATTTCAATCATTGCTGCACCAACAATATGACCCGCATCATGAAATCGCCATCTCCATGCTCCAAGGTCTTGCCATTCAAGCATTGGAGTTGGACAAAGCATTCGTAGACCCTCATCAAGATCATGTAAATCCCAAATTAATGGATGTCGCTCAATACGAGCAATCTTGTGTGTATCTCTCCAGATTAATTCACATGTTGAAGCAGTAAAAGGAGTACAATGTAATCGAGTTCCCCAGGTTGAAGCTAACCATGGTGCTAAAGCTATATGATCAAGATGTACATGAGTAAGAATTGCATCTTGAACATTTTTGATTATTGAAGGATATCGTGGAGAACTTGCAGGAACCATTCCATAATCAATAACCACATTTGTTCCTGTATGATCTTCAAGATGAAGAGCAACATTACCTACTTCTTTGCCTCCTCCGTGAAATGTCACTTTGATTTCTTCAGGCGACATAACATTTCCAAAAGGAGATGGAATTTGAAGATGGTCCTACCCCTTTGTTTCCGATGGAGACTTAATCTCTGGAAATTAATTTCCAAACTTTGATAGATGACTTCTTGTACCGTCTGTCAAAAGCAACTCGTGAATGTTGTTATGAACACATGCAATAATAATATCAAGCAATTCGTTTATCTTTGCAATAGAAATGAGGGGGTTGGGGTCATTGAGTACAACCGGCATTGAAATTCTTCCTCAGATTTGTTTTGGATGTGGAGCTTGCATTATGGGTTGTCCTACATATGCAATTACTCTTATTGATCGATTGGCTATAGTTGAGCTCAATGATTGTACTGGATGTGATTATTGTGTACCTATGTGTCCTGTTGAAGCAATATTGATAATTCCTTTAGGAGAATAAAACGATGAAACTATTTTTTCCAATGAATGATATTTCATTCATTCATCATCGAATCAAACTTCATGATCAACATGAACATCGATGTGTTCTTGGTGGGGGTTTGCGAGGATTAGTATGGGGAATAACTTGGCTTGAGCAAGGAGATGAAGTTTCATTGATTGATGATCGCCAAGAGATAGGAACCCCTTCTCGTCGTGTAGGTTGGCTAAAATCAAATGGTATTGGATATGAATGGCTTCAAACCCATGTTAATCTTACTTTAGCAATGCATCAACCACATTCTAATAAATTCCATTCTGGTTTACGTGTTGAATGGCTTGAGAAGCTCCTTACCATTCAATTTCTCAAACTTGGTGGGCAGATTTTCAGTCGTTCATTTGCTTCATTTTCGAATGATGAGATCATCATTGAAGGGTCATCCCCAATTCCTATGTCAACAGATTGGAGTACACTTCACAATGCAACAGGTCGGCAACCACCATCTCCCGGAGCAGACGGCATTCCTCTCAGTCCTCTTATTGATTATCGATGGGAAGGGGGCATTGTATCCCCACATATCTTTGAAACGAAGAAAATTGAATCTTCTTCTCTTATTCTTGAACGAGCCGACAAAAGCCTTGAAATTTGGTTTGAACAAGATCAAAGACCCGCATTTTCCCATTGGCTTGAGTTAGTTGAAACGTATCGTTCTGCACAAATGGATGACCTTGAGATTTCATCCCATATTGAAAAAATCCTCATTCAGCATCGAGAGTCTCATGACCTGTAGGCATGTGGGCCCTATATGGTAACAGATTCGATCGGTTGGGTTGAATCATTTCTTTGCCGCCGCGTCGGCCGACCACGACTAGTAGCATTGATTGATCCAGATTCTCAAACACCCAATGAATCAGCCGACCTTGCACTTGCCGCATCTTATGGTGGTGCCGAAGCAATTTTTGTTGGTGGCTCAACTGCTGTTGAGCATAGTATTGTCAATGCGACAGTCGCGGCGATTATCGAGGCATTTGAATTGCTTGAATGGGGAAGCACTCAGGATTTGAATGAGATTGATTCACGGCGCCCACCAATCATTCTCTTTCCCTCAGCGTCTGAAGCAATATCGCAGAACGCAGATGCAATTTTGTTCATGTCACTTCTCAATAGTACAGATCGACGATTCATTGTGGGAGAGCAACTCGAAGCAACTCTCATTCTCGAAAATCTGAACCTTGAACGCTTACCTACCGGATACATCATCACAGAGCCAGGGGGTCGCGTTGGTAAGGTGGGTCAAGCAGCGTTACTTCCTCGTGATGCAACGGAATTGATGTCATCTTATGCATCATTAGCTGCAGGTTTTGGCATGCGCTTTTTGTATGTCGAAGCAGGTTCTGGCGCTTCACAATCAGTCTCTTCAGATCTTATCCTCGCTGCAAAGCGCGATGATCAGACTCTCATTGTTGGTGGAGGAATCAAGGATATCGAAACAATGCGAGAAGTTGCTGCAGCAGAGCCCGATTGGATTGTAATTGGAACTCTGATTGAAACATGCACCTCATTAGAAGAGGTAACCAAAAAAATTCGAGGAATGATTCAGGTGCTTCAATCCGTGTCATCCTGATTCTCTTCATCGTCTTCTTCATCGAGGTCGGCTGGTGCAGCTGAACCTCCAGGTTTGTGTGATGGCATCTTCGATGGACTCCAACCTTCTTCCTTTGGCGGATTATTTTCGGCACTTCTACGGACAATCAGTGAATCGACAAAGGCCTTGTTGACAACATCCTTTGTTCTTGCATCTTCTTTGAGGCGTTTGAGTTCATCAATTGCTTCATCATGGCGCTTTTCCAAGGCAGCCATCTCAGCCATTCGGTCACTCAATGCAGCTTCAATATCAGCGACTGTTAATTGTAATTGAGCGATTCGTTCATCACGCTCAAAGACATCTTTGTGCAATTTCCGCTCGCGACGTCGCATTGATTCATATTCGCGATTCCGTTCAAGTAATCTGCGTTTCAGCTCTTCAATCTGCTCAACAAGATAATCATGCTCAGCACTCACAGATTTTGGTCCATGTCGAATCTCTTCGATGACTCCTTCAAGTTCCAGGACGCGATCATCTCTCATTTCGACAAGTTTTCGTAGTCTTTCAGTGATCTCTCGTAATCGATCACGCTCGGATAAGACGGTTCGTTGTTCTTCTTCAAGAACAGAAACTCGTTCATTAGCGTCAGAAAGACCAGCCTCAAGGAATCGAACCTGTTCGGCGGACATCGATGTTAAACCAGCTTCGGCGGCATTCTTGACGGCCTCAACTAATTCATCGAGTTGCCCTTCCATATCTCCGATGACTTGCTTTTGTTCTTCACTGATGACTTGCAGTTGGTCTCTATCTTCTTCAAGTTGAATCATGCGTTGTTGAGTGAGTGAACCCTTGAGATTTTCGTGTTCAGATCTAGCATCTTCTAATAATCGCTCAAGATGAATCACTTTTGTTTCAAGATTCTTACGATCTTCCTCTGCTCGGCCCAACATTGCTTTTTCTGGAGCACCTTGTTCAACACGTTCTTGGAGATCGAGTTCAAGCAGGCGCACTCGTTGTGCATTTTCAGCAGATTTAGTATTAGCAACATCTAGGTCTCGCCATGCATTCAATACCTCTTCAACGAGTTGCTCTTTCCCATAACCCGCCAACATTCCTGAAAGCGCAGTCACTTCATCTTCGGAGAGACTTCCGTCGCCCGACCCATCCTGCGACTCTGCTGAGGCAGCCATATCGCCGCACATCGGTCATCTTCTCACCTTCAATCCTCCCCCTTGTGTTCAGACGTAACGGCTATTTCTCATTGGCCACAAAGTCGCCGGTTTGATATGCAGCAAGATGAGCGGTGTCTTACATGGAGTCCCGGTCAATGAGGCGCTGCCTCGCGTCAGCAGGGGCCCTCACCCTTCTTTTTGTTTCACTTTCACCTTTACTATCAATTGCGGCCACCCCTGCAATGAATTCCTCTATTGAGATCGAGGAAGGCTGGTGGATTGATACGACAGTCGACCGTAATCGCAATGGTATGGGCGATATGGTTGAGCGATTCCAAGATGACCCCTTATTCCTAGATAGTCGGGGAACCCTCCCCCTCATCATTGATTTCGATCATACTCCCGATGAGAATGATGTCAAAATGCTTGAACAAACCGTTGACTTTGAGCATCAGTGGACCCTTGAGTTAATCGATGCTGTTGCCGGCCGTGTTCCCGCAAATCAAATCTGGAATCTTGTTGGGCTTGATGGAATTGTCATGATTGAATTGGATGGTATTCTAGAAGCAACGAATGCCGAAGTTACAGAGGTCCATTTCGTTGACATCGCCCGCGAACAGACAGGATACGATGGTTCTGGAACCACAGTAGCGATCATTGACACTGGAATTGATGGTGCTCATGTGAGTCTTGATGACCAAGATGATGTCAATGGCACATACGACCCGAAGGTGATAGGATTCTATGATGCAGTGAATGCCCCTGACAAGACCAATGGCACAGAGGTCTTTCCTTACGATGACCAAGGTCATGGTAGCCATTGCGCGGGTACGACTGCCGGCACAGGCGCCCCAGATCCAGAATTGTATTCAGGCATGGCTCCCGGCGCATCTCTTGTTGGGGTAAAAGTCCTTGACAGTGGGGGGTCGGGGTCATTTGCAACAGTCATGGCAGGTATGGAGTGGACCGTTGAGAAACGGTATGTCTTCAATATTCGAGCAGCATCAATGAGTCTGGGAGGTCCTGGTGCCATTGAATGGACATCCTCAGAAGAGGACAGTGTGAATCGAATGGGTAATCGAATGATGAATGAATCAATTGCCCTATTCATTGCTGCTGGAAATAACGCTGTTTCAGCCCAGATCGGCACCCCTGGTTCAGCCGAGGATGTCATCACCGTAGGCGCTTTGGATAAGGACACAAGCATTGCCGTGTATTCTTCACAAGGTCCGACCGAAGAAGGTCGAATCAAACCCAACATCGCTTTTGTTGGCTCAAGTGTGATGTCTGTGGAAGCGAATTCCGGCAATGGTTACGTGGCGATGTCGGGGACTAGTATGGCTACTCCCGGCGCTGCAGGCGTTGGGGCCCTATTGTTACAAGCCAATCCAGAATTGTCTGCCTTTGACATCCGTAACATCATGCAGGAGACTGCTACCTATCGACAATGTCACTACATGGTTGCCAATGAGCCATGTGCTGAGGACCTCCTCCCCAAGAATCGTCAGAACAACGTCTACGGACACGGACATGTCAATGCTGACCAATCATTGATGTCAGCCGCAACACGTGACTATGAGTTCAATGAGAATCTTCGTCTCAACATCAATTCAATGATGCAGATGGACAACCATCACCATTTGAATCCCGGCGATTCACTTCAAATCTCTCTCACTGAGGGTGCAGATACCATTCAATGGCGTTCCAATCATCTTCGTGATGAATGGACGAATCTCCATTCATATTCGCCTGGTTCCACCTCTGCTACTCTCACATACCATGAGATTGCCCATGAGATTGAGCACCTTGTTGACAAGGTGGTTGTTCAGAACCACACCCTCTCTTTTCGTGCCCTGCAGAATGCAGACGAATCCTCAAGCCCCCTCATTACGGTTAACGTCATGTTGGGCAATGCCGCCACCGCCACCTCTGAAGACAAAGGCTTCCTTCCTCTTGGAGATGTAGTTCTGATCACTGTTGGTACCCTCATGTGCACAGCACTTTCGCGAAGGGATGAAAAACAGCCAAATCAGAGATAAGCCCACGTCCTTTTTCTAATTTCATAAGGAGGTGAAATGCATCATCCCCCGGATTCAGTCAGCGATTCTTCTGTCTCTCTTGATGGTCTGCTCCGCTACAATGGGATGCTTTGGCAACGATGAGACCTCAGTCATCATTGAGCCATCCCTGTTCGATTTTGACCGAGAGATCCCTTCAACAACGTGGTACCACTATGCTGGGGGTATTGACGCTCTCAACCTTACAGCCATCTCAGAGGGGAATATTACAGTCAATCTGACGGGTGAAAATCAACCATTCTGGGCACTTGGTTCCTATTATGGCATCGGGATGTCAACATTCGAGCCAACAATTGGCATCACCTCTTCCGATAATCTATACATCTCAAGCTGGGGCAATGGCCCATCAAGCTCGACTGCAATTGTGCAGTGTTCCGGCTTGATCGAGATGGCCGAATTATCTGGATATTCATGTCAGAACACATACGACCCCCTCCTTCCAATTGCCAATAGCAACGACCCTTACGTCTATGTCGATAAGTGGACGAACCGCATCATGAAATTCGACATGCATGCCCTGTTGGGAATGACAGTTGAATGGTCTGATGATGAAGGTGAATCGTGGACGGGCCCAACCGTTGCCACGTCAGTCTATTCTGTACAGGATCACCAAACCATCGGCTCATCGCCTTATGAGGCACCATTCTATGACACTACCTGGGTTTTCTGCATCAATGGAAATGCCCCCCACCCATTGTGCTCAACCAGTTGGGACGGGGGCCAGACCTGGACTCCCGAAGTTTCTGGCGCCCCTATTGATTGCCAGAGTGGTGGTTTGACCGCTCACATTGAAGGTGCAGATGATGGTAATTTCTACCGTGGCAACATTGGCTGCACCGGTTCTGGATATTCCATTTATCGCAGCATCAATGGTGGACTTCTCTGGACCGAACACCCTCTCCCGACCGAGGTTTCAGGAACTGCAGATACCTGGAACGCCGAAGAAGCCCAAGTCGCTATTGATGAGGACAACAATGTGCACGCGATGTGGATGGGTGCTGACAATATGCCTTACTACGCTTATTCTAGAGATGAAGGTGACACTTGGAGTGAAGCGATGATGATCGCCCCTCCTGCTGGATTAGCAGGCACAGGATTCCCAGTCATTACAGCAGGATCATCTGGCAAAGTAGCATTCGGATATGTTGGGGATACGGGTGGAGATCAATGGAATGGATACATGACAATCCTCACAGATGCATTCGCTGAGGACCCATTGTTCACAACCGTTCAAATCAATCTTCCAGATGACCCGCTTGACCAGACAGCAGCATGTGGATACAATCGATGTGGTGGGCTTGGTGATTTTCTTGACATGGCCGTCGATCAGCATGGCAGGCCATGGTTCGGGCTGTCTCACAATATCGCAGGAGACATTGGTATCTTTGCCACCATTGCCGAAGGCCCAACTCTTCGGGGCAACATCACCTCTCTTACACCCATGCCAATCGGCGGAGCACCCACTTTGTGATTCACATCACGGTGTGTTGTGAATGATTCAGACATCACCAGATGGCGATATTGTTGAATCGCCATGAATGCCATTGACCATCATCGTCAAGATACTGTACAT
>Ga0066863_10000037_pt1 | contig 45116 bp, 44 predicted proteins | sample ETN02SmetaG_2_FD_65495 | JGI IMG/M metagenome (GOLD analysis project Ga0066863, IMG submission 65495) | Marine microbial and viral communities from oxygen minimum zone, Eastern Pacific Ocean - ETNP2014F10-02SV253 | ecosystem: Environmental > Aquatic > Marine > Oceanic ...
TCGGCTTCATAATATTCAATATTCCATTCTTCGTTAGTATTAATTTTTGATTCAGACTCAAATATAAATGATCCATCAACTCCGGATCGTTCCGGGTCTTCTTCAATTAATGATGCAATTTCATATAAAGTTGATTCACTTGCAGTTGCAGGAATTCGTTGTACAATTGAATATACTGCTCTGCTTCCTAACGGTTTTTCATATTCGATCTTAATTTTGTCACCCATGTCGCGCTTGGTTAATTTGATGGCTTTTCCATATTGACTTCTCACTTGATTATATGGTATTAATCCTCCAAGTAGTCTCAAGTCAAGCTTTTCGGAATTGAATGTTCCGGGGAAGAAATATAATTCTGAACCTTTGATGTCTGGAATTATTTTTACTCCAGTTCTACCTTCTAAAACATATCCTGAGAATCCGTCTGCAAAACACACTCTGTCACACTTTCCGTCAAACTGAGCTTCGCCCGACAAATAATTCCCCCAACACTCTTCCGCTTCGTCCATAACTTGGTAAGCAACACATTTTTCAACAGTTTCTTTGGGATTGTTATATGCATGTTCGATGGATGCCTCATAATTATTTTTGTCTAACATTATTTCCTCGCAATCTTTGAACATGGCATTGCTAGAAAAATCCGGTGCTCGGATTGTTAATAATTCAACCTTACAATAACCTTTTCCTGAATCATATTGAGTAGCACCCATCATATTCTTAAATGAATTTCCGATTAAACATCCATAATTTACATTTTTTACTGCCTCTTCGGAAATTGATGAAACGACAAGTAGTGCCACTGCTCCAGTGGCAATTGCAACAATCATCAAAATAACTTGGAAGCTGATTCCTTTTTTATTGGAACGCATTTTTGACAACCAAGAACATTACGCTTATTGCGATTAAAGATAATACAAGCACAATTATATATGAAATGGGGGAGTTCTGACCTCGCATAGGAAAATATAAGATTGTTTTATTAAAAACTATTCATCTAGTTTGTCACAAGTGTAGCCTTCTGCCATACATCCTTCTGATTCAGCATCCCATAATTTTGGGTCTCCTGTAGATTTCGCCAAATCACAAGCTAACTTACATTCCGCAGTAGTTGCTAACGAATCAGGTTGAACTGTGTCTATATCTTCGCCTAAGTCTGCGAATTTACCTGTAAAGAATAAAATTACTGCGACTAGAACAGTTAGGGCAATAATTATTCCAACAATAGTTTGAATGCTGATTTGTCCTTTTTTCATATTAACAATCATCTAGCGGATTAAGCGTTATACTTATTCCTGTTGCTGTTGTTCCGGTCGCTTGACAGTTAACTTTTATTGGATCTCCCCAACATGGAAGATTCTCATCATCAGAAATAGATCCATCTCCATCAACATCTATATTGAAAGTTCGGCTACAGTATTGTGACGTTCCAAATGCATCTGTTCCCGATGCAACTACAGCAGTTTTTGCAGTATTACACATAGTAGTACATTTTGTTTTAACTGATTCTAGTGCATCCGGAGTTACGTCTTTGAACTGGCCTGCCAGATTTCCAAAACTTCCGGTTGTAACACTTACAATAAGAACTAGGACGAGCAAAGCTATTGCAACGTAAACAATAGTATTCATGCTGATTTGTCCCTTTCGCATAATCATAATTGGTTCTGGTTTTTTATATAGTTTTTGAGTTTAGGCGAGCACTCCTGTGACTATGAAGGCTAATTGTGAGAATAGGAATGTTCCAACGATGGCCAGTGCACAATATAGTAAAGTTCCAGATAAGACGTTTTTAGCGAAGGTCCATTCTGAATCAACTTTGCTGGCCCCGTTAAGAATTCCGGATACTAAGTATGAGAGAACGTAAATTACTTGAATAATGTATAGTCCGATAATTATTTGAAGCAAGAAGGGAGAGATTGCGACATCTACTTGGAAAATTCGAGTTATTCCTGTACCGATTCCCGACTGAGCTGCACCCGACGTATCCAACGTTTCGAGTTGTCCAGATAAATTTACCAATACTTTTGTAATTAAAACAGATAAACTTACAACTAGTGCTGACATTAGTGGTGCCAAGAAAGATACTTGCATTTTCATAGAAGATAGGCTGTCCGAAAGTAAATCATACATTCTTTCTTTGACTTGGTGCATTTTTTGAAGATATAATGAAAGTGTAGTCATAGAATCTGCTGCAACTGCGGGGCTCTTCTTTGAGCTCTCAATAAGTAATTTCATTACAGATTCAATCAACGGTGAAGGGAAGCTATTTACTGCGCCATATTTTGGATCGAAAATTGCGGATTCTAGAGTCATGCCGCGTTGAGTTATATTTGCATTGATTAATGAAAATAATTCGTTGACTTGGGTGCCTTTTGTAGACTCTGCCAATTTTGCAAATGCTGCTTCAGTAGGAATGTTTTCACCGATTCGATTACCTAGTTGAAAAATTGCTGAAGAGAACTCGTCTTCGATTCGAGATAATTTCTGTCTCAACTGAATTAAGTTCTTGTTTTTGTAATGGAAATAAATGTATGATGAAAGTCCTGCTGCAAAAATGAATATTATGGATAAATAAAATACTGGATTTTGAAATCGCTGATATGCCCAGTCTCCCGATAGAGCCAAGCTTAATAATACTGCAAATGTTGGTACGCTAAGTAATAAGAATAGACCCCAACTTGCGAATTTTAGTAGTCCTGTCTTAGAGCTTGCTAATTGTTTTAGTTGCTCGTCTCCAGTTATTGTTGCCCCGCCCGGACGAGTCATCAATATCTTTCTGCCGAGGAAAAATACTGAAATCGGAAGTACAATATTGTAAATCATTATTAGATGGCCGGCCTTGACTGCATCTGCTAAAAATGAAGAAACCATTGGAAGCATGACTAACATTAATAGCGGGAGTACAACTCCTAGCATGTGCACGGTTTGAATTGGATTTTTTAGATTGTGGGCAAAATGAGTCATATTATCTTGAACACCCGTAGTTATGACTTCAGTCGCTTTCTCCAAGATTTTCTTTGCCTTGGTTGAGTCAGGTTCAGCCAAACTCGATTCGACCAAATGAATTGAATCTACGAATGCAGGTTCTGAATCCTTCCAAGTAGTCATATAATTATCCAAAGATTGAGTAATTGTCTGGAATCTTCCAGTTTCAACATCCCACAATATTTTCATAAAATCTAAAGATAGTGGTGGCGGTAATTGATTAGCCACGAATAAAATTGCTCGCTCTAAATTTGAATCTTTCTTCATATAAATTACAATGTAAAGAACTGCCAGCAATAGTTGGTCCGATGCCTTTGCTCGCCACGAATCAAAGATGTATTTCGGCATATTAGCGAAGTAAATTAGCGAGAATATTGCGGCGCCAAATAATACGAACATGAAAAAATATGAATTAATGAAAAATGATGCAAAGGCCAGTAAAATAAACGGTATGGCCGTCAGTATAGCTAAAGCATTTACACTGCCCGGATCAACGCGAATATGTGAAAGAGAGATGTATTTCTCAAGATTTGGCAAATCTTTTTCACTTGGTTTTATTTTGAATATCTTGCCTGCAAAATTTGCGGCCTTTTCGTATCTAGTTGATAGAAAAACCTTGTTATCGCTACGGAATTTATCATATGCTGCAGAGTAAGATTCTGCCGTTTTTGATTGAGGATTATCATATTTCTCCAGTCTAGCTTCAAATTCATTCGCCATTTCTTAATTCGGAATCTAACCACGCTTCCCACTCCGAGTATATCTTATCTGGATCAGTTTTGCCCTCTCGTTCGAATACAGCTTGACTAATCTTATGGAAGTTATCATTACAGTTTATTGTAAATTCTGCTTCTAGCCGCTCCGGATTTTCTTTTGAAACTTCAACTATCTTATCTTTTATTTTGGTACGTAACTGAATATTTTCCCAGACTGCATCCCAATCGCCCGCCCATTCAGGGATTTTTGAAGCGATTGATTTTAGGACTACACTTTCGCCCTGTAAAAGTGCGTCTGTTGCCTCTAATTCGTCAGTTTCAGGATTGTAAAGCATTAAATCGACAAATGCGTGTTCATTTAGCGGGTCATCCGTCCATTCTTTTCTAACTTCTGATATTTGGATTACCCTCTTTTTCTTATCTAGACCCGATGAAGATTTTACTGGATTTGCAACAACAATTATATCTGTTGCTTTGAACGATGTCTTTGGTACTCCCAAATCATTTACGACTCGGTCATAGATGGAATATGGAGAATCGCCGTGGATTGTTCCCATAACTACATTTGCTAATGCTCCCACTCTCATTGCCTCGTAAAGTGCTGTTGCTTCTTTACTTCGGACCTCTCCAACAATTAATGCTGAATCTCCTAATCGGAGTGCTGCTCGAATTCCGTCTGAAGCAGTTAATTCGGACTCGCTTTGAGTGATTACTGCTTGAACTTTCATTGATTGGATATCATATTTTAGCTTTTGATATGTTGAAATTGGTAACTCCAAAGTATCTTCAATTGTGATTATTCGCGTAGATCTCATTAGCTCAACAAGAGATGCCGAAAGAAATGAGGTCTTTCCGGAAGATCTTGTTCCGGCAATAAGAATTGTTCTGCCTCCGTCAATTAGGAAGCTCATTAATGCCGCGCCCATCGAGTTAATCATTTTATTTTGGATAAACAATGGATATGTCCAAGGTTTTTCTCTATGTCTTCTAAATGAAAATCCGATTCCTTTCGGACTCAGTGGTGGCTGAATTGCTGCGACTCTGGCTGTTGATCCAGGTAGCTCTAAATTCGTATCTAGAACTGGGTTTGCCTCATCAAGTGGCCTACCTGAAATAAGCCTTAATTTTGTAGCCATGGATTCAGTGTCTTTGGAAGTTAAAGTTATGTTTGTTCTACATTCACCGTATTTTTGATGAACAATTGAAACTTCATTTAGATTCGATGGTGCATTTATCGAAATGTCTTGAATATTTTCATCAGATAATATTACTTCAACTATTCCGAAGCCCAAAGTATATCTAACTAATATTTGAGCTAGTGTTTCATAATCTGAAGAAGTTAAATTAATTTTCTTGGTTGTACTCAAATCTTTAAGTAAATCTTTTTCAACAGATAGAAATAATTCTCTGGTTTTTTGTGGATCTATGAATTCCGAACGTTGTGGCTTATGTTCGGAAACTATTCTCTTTGCATCTCCCAATAACATATATTTCGCTTCACTTAAATTTAATTCGGGTGGAACTATGTGGTAAATTGGTCTAACTTTTCCAGGCAAATCTAGAATTGAAACTTTTGTTCCATCTTTCAGAGTATAACCTTCTAATTCTCTGGCGCCAGTAGGTAGTTTAGTTACCAATTTAGCATACAAAAAATTTGGTTTGATTATTGGATTGAAAATGCGTTGGTAAATTGACCTGCTTCCTGGTTTGTGTTCGGACATATATGATTTTGATAATCTGAACAATCCTAATTTCTCAAATCTATCTTTTAATGAATTTAAAGTGGTTATGAACACTTGACGGGATTGCGCACTTTCTCGGGAAACATTTTCGCTGGTTTTTTGTTCTCGTTCGATTCTTGCTAAAATTCTTAAATAAGATGCGATTGGATCTTCTTTGAAACCATAATTAACCACAGATTTCAAGAATTCTAGTCTTCCGGGATAATCTTCGGGATCCTCGATTGTTTTTACATATGCTTCCGCAAGAACCTTAGCATTTTCCACTAAGTCTTGGATCATTGCCGCCAATTCATATAATATTTCGGTTTGAGATGACGGATAAACTATATCTTCTTGTTGTTTGAATTCGATTTGAGTTACACGTCCGGAGCGAATCAGTTTATTTAACGTATCTGCCATGACTGTTTCACTCGACTCAATTGATGGAGATTTTACACTTTTTGAGTAATCAACTTCTAGAATTCTCTGACTTGGTTCCTCTCTAATTCGATACGGATTTTCAGATGCGGCCATACTATATACTTAAATATATTGGACAATTAAAATACTTATCATGGTAGAAATCGGTGGTCTTCCGGAAAAATTAGAAGATACTGATAAAACTTATTCTGAACTGGCGACGATTAATCGCAGGTTGACTTTATTGGAAAATCGATTGGGTAATTTGGGCGATCAACTTAATCTAATTGAGAACGGGTTGAATGAGAAACATAAATCTGCGAACTCGGGCATTTCTGATTTAGATGGTCAGTTTAAGAATCATAATAGCAAATTGGCTGAATTGGAATCTGAAATTCGGCGATTGACTGCAATTGTTGGAAGTTTTGCAACTAAACAAGACATTAAAGTTCTGGAAAGATATATAAATTTCTGGGACCCAATTAAGAATAAATGATGGCGTTATTTGATAAAAAACCTGATGATAAAGCAAAAGTTCCGGATCTGCCTAAACCTCCGGCATATATGCCTTCTCAATCAAATTCTCCTTCATTACCGACACCGCCGAGTTTTTCACCGACTTCAAGCACACCAAAACTTCCAGATTTAACCCCGCTCCCTTCAGATGTTCCTGCGCCCAAATTGTCCGGGCCATCAGATATTCCTGCACCTTCTGGTCCCGAAAATCATACGGAATTAATGACTGAAGACATTGAAAAGATTGTAGAATCTGTTTTAGAAGAAAAATCGGGAAAATTAAAGGACGAATTATCAAATTTGACTTCTTGGAAAGAAGATTTGACCAAGCAAGTCGGAGATTTTAAGAAACAGTTAGATGAGTTGAATCAAAAAATGAATGATACGCAAAATGCTATGCTTGGGAAGGTTGAAGAATACAATAAATCTCTTGGGGACGTCAATGTTGAAATTCAAGCAATGGGTAAAGTTTTCCAAAAACTTATTCCTGAATTTACTGAAAACGTAAAAAAACTTTCTGATACAGTTAATAAAAAATAGTTATCTATCTACGCCCGGTCTTCCGATGAGAAGCGCTGCACCGGCAAACATTAACAACATAACTATAACTGATAAAATAGATGGATCATAAATCGTTGCCAATCCTCTCTCAACTGTGCTTCCTCCGCTCGAAGATGCACTCAATAACTGACCTTCTTGTAATCCGGATTGACTGATTTCTTCTAAAGTTAGGGCATCTGGCTCAGTTGCTTTTTGGATTTCAGGAATTGCTGAAGATATTGCGATTATCAAAAGAATAATCATTGCTGCAAATACTGCAACATATACTTCAGATTGCTTCGCTGCATGTGCAATATCTTTCATTTCTAAACCCATGAATTGGAATATTAACACCAAAAATAATATTACTGCAAACAACATTACACCATAAACTAAAACTAGCGAAATTAATTTGACTACCGGTGAGAATGAAATCAAAATTAATGAAATCATTATTGCAATTAATGCGTTAAGGCTTTCTCTTTCACCAAAAATCTTAATTTTTTGGAGAACTCCGTACGTCGCTGCAGAAAACAAAACAAATGGGAAAATTACTTCAAAAAATCCTAATTCTTTAAGAACATCTATTCCGGATGTTATTGTGACTGCCATTTCACGGTTTTTTACCCATCCACCAGATCACTGCAATAGGTATTCCAAGAACAAAAGTTAATCCTAATATTGTGCTAAGTGCCTCACCCTGTAAAATGAATGGCTGAGATCCAATTAACAATTCGTTTAATTGGTGAATTATAGGTATGCCTCCTTCAACTCCGGCATCAATTATCATTAAGAAAACTAAAATAACTGCTGCAAATATAGGTCCAGTATATTTCGTAAGTTTTCCATCGTCTGAAAATAATCCTGTCGAAGTTACTCCTACTAATCCTGCCACCATCATAAGCAATAATACAACCACTAATAAGAATGCAGCCTGAGGAATTATCCCTAACATGGAATTTACAACATCTGTTGAAGTGATTACAAATGCCCCAATTGCAAGCGCTACTACTTGATTAACTGAGTCTGAACTGGATGATGCGGGTCCTGATGAAAACATTGCAGTTTTAGCCAATAATCCGTAAACTAGCGCGTAAACTAATAGAAAAGGTAGCACAACTGAGAAAAATCCGAAATCTTGCAATAAATTTATTGCGTTCTCTAAAGGATTCACAAGTTGAACCATAAATATCTAAATTAATCTTTTAATAAAAAGGTTGCTACTGTCCGCTTATCATTTTTTGCCGTTTACTACAATCAATTTGAATAATAGAACAGGTAATCCGAAGATAACTAAAATTGCAATTAGTTCCGTCATTAAGTCTTGTAGAACAAATAAATTTGCTTTAGGCAATTTGATATTGAAAATTGCTTCAGTCGCATTCCCCGTATAGGGTAAAACAAATAAAGCTATGAAGAACGCCAATGCAGTTGCAATTTTGTCTCCGAATATGCTATTTTTCTTAAGAATTGCATAACTCAGCAAGAATACAATCATATATGGAACAATTATATAAAAAAATCCGAATGATTGTAATACTTCCAAAGTGTTAGTTATTATAAATTCGCCCGCCATTTAATTAGCCGTAAAGTTTTTTCCCAAATTCATTACTATGAATATCACTTAATCGATTTACGATTACAGTCATATCTCTGTCCAGTTCTTTTAGTAAATCCTTTTGTCCATCATCAAGGCCGGCTTTTTGATATTCCTTGCTCTTCATAAATCTCGTGGTAGCAGTTAATTGAGCTATGAATCTGTCTAATTCTCGTTCAAATTCGTTTAACTTAGTTTCAAATGATTTTACTGCATGTAAAATTTGGTCCCAACCAGTCTTGAAATCGTTTAGATTTGATTGATGGTTTCCATCATCAATACTTGAGCCATCATACGCATGAGCGCTTATTATTTCGGGAATGGTGTCATTAGCAATATGTTCAATATTTGTTAAATCATTTTCAATAATGCTTCGCAATTTATGGAAATGAATTCGCTCATTTTTTATCAAATTAGTTAAAGTTGTACTGTTTTTGTACATATCGCCGGTTGAAGAGTTTAGCCCAGACGTGACATGATCTGGATCATATCCGTACGCAATATTGGTTCGTGTTGAATTAAACAGTTTGTCTAATTCATCTCCGATTTCATCAATTGTGTCTAATTCTTCTTTTAGTAAGTTTCTTAACCGAATTAATATTTTCTTAATATTCTCAATTGCCGAAGAATAATTGTTCTTGAAATCGTCGCTGTTTCGTGCAACAGATAAATTTGGTAACAACTTATTCAATTGATTCATAGTGCTGTGGATTGATTTTGATTCGTTAGGTAGTTTGATACTTGCTAATTTATCAAGAGTAACTACAGTGGTATTGTGTGCGCTGTCTTCATCATCATTCAGTCTGAAGCTATTGATTAAGTCTTTTTCCATAGAATGAGCTTGATCCGATAACTTTTTGATTTCATCATAATCTGGCTTTAAATTATTTAGTGCTGTATCCAAAGTAGCGAGTATATTTAATATTGAATTATTGCCGTCTCCAGGATTAGTTGAAACAATTGTTTTTATGTTTCGGATTGCTGCAGGCAATATTTTATCCTTGGATCCAACTTCAGTGATTATCTGGGCCAAATTTTGGAGCAAATCATTTCTAAGATCTCTGACTCGCGGCATTCCATTAGCACCATCTGTATTCAAGGTGTTTTTAGTATTTAGTAATGCATCAATTCGAGTATGTAGTTGATTTGCAATTGAATTTAAATTTATACATTCATTCGATAATTGTTTTAGATGTTTATTCGCAGCCAAATTTTGTAAATTTGTTTCTAGCCGAGATAAAATGTCTGCTGTAGAATCTGCTGACCCCCCGGTTACATGTCTTAAATCACCTTCGCCCAAATCATTAATTTTTGTTTCAATTGACTCAACATATTCTCCCAGAGATTTATTAGCACTTGATTTTAGAGTATTTAATTCTTTTGAGAGCTTGGTTTGAAGTTTATTGAAATTTGGTCCGGGTCTATATGCAAATTCATTTGAGAATTCTTCCCATGCCAAATCCAATTGGTCTAATAATGCCGGTAATTTGGATGAAGCCGATCTAATCTTTGTTGTATCTCCTTTGGTGCCGTTGAATTCTTTTGATAGTGAGGTAATTGCTGCAATAGATGCATCAACTGCTGCTTCTTCTCTCGATACTTCTTTCTTAAACCATGTCAATATATATCAACTCCGTCTTTTGCTGAGTTATGGAACTTCTGGAATTCAGAAGCTTTCGCAGGAGGAGGGCTAATTAGATCATGAGCACGTGCTGCTGCACTCGCAGGAGTGTATGCTTTATTCAAATCTGCCTTTAATTTTGACATTCTGGTTCTAACGACTGTTTCTTTAGTAGTTACGTCGGCCAATGCATTTGATAACTCCTGTAATGTTCTGATCGCTTGCTCCGCATCTCCGGAGGAAATATGTCCTACTAAATTGGATTTTTCAGTACTAACAGTGGTTTTCGCAGTATCATAGTCCCCTGCTGCAGCACCGATAGTAGGATATTCAGTATTAAGTTTGACTAAATAATTATTAAGCGGGCCGGCTGCTGCACCTGTGTAAGCGTTAGAAAGATGGGTACGGTCTCCAGCGGCCGTATATCCTCTCCCGTCAAGTGTTAAAGTTGGAATAGTTCTAGAACGAATAATTGCTGCATCGGTTTGAGATTCGGTTGTTCCTGGTGCAATTCCTGAGATTGCGGGTTGAGCATTTACTAATAAGGTCTTTGCATTCTCGTCCCCATAATGAGTTCTAGCTTTTAATATTGATTTTGCGATATTATCAACGTGTATTTTAGAAGCAGCATATCCGTCTGCACTAGCTAATGCTTTGATTGATCGTTTTAATTTATTTGGTGCCGGAAATCTTCCTGCACCAACTTCTTGGGAGGCCTTTCCTAACTCTCTTCTTCCAAGATCAGTTGTTTGTTTTTCTACTCTTGCATCTTGTCGCGCTTTCACTCTTTCAGCATGTCCCTCATAATTAGCTACGTTTATGTCTCCGAATTTTTTACGCATTAATCCGTAGCCGGCATAAACTAAATAAATTGTCAGTAATAAAGTAAATATCCATGTTGCTGTTCCCAGGAAGTCTAAAATATCGACAGTAATTCCGGTCAGTTTCAAAATTGTTGCGGACACAATAAAGGCTAACAGATATACCAGTGATTCGTATTTATCGTCTATATCATATACTTTTTGAATTATTAGGAAAGCTATGATCGACAAAGCGATAATTACTGCCAAACCGTAAAACAAAACATTGCCTGATTCGATGACTGCCGGATCCAATCCAGTTATCCAACCGACTATTAACCATATATTTTCAGAAATTCCGTCAATAAAGGTTGATCTGGCCAGAACGGGCTCTGCAAAAACTGCAGACATGCTGCCAAATAATGATAAAATGTATAGATACATCCGACTCATGTATTGATTCATTATTCATTCTATATAAACTTTTTTTCTAAAATTAGATGGATATACGCCTCAGCTTCCGCCACTTTTCTTTGAACTTTCGGAATGATTTTCTGACTCGGTATCTGTTCTCCACTTTGCTCTTTTTTGCAGCACGATATCGAGAATATTGTTCCTTGTGCTCTGAGCGTGTTTTTGCGTGTTTTGCTGCCAATCGAGCATCTTCCATTTCTTTTTCGTCAGTGAACAGCTTTTCGACTGAACGCAATAAACTGTTTAGCGGACCGTGTAGGGCTGAGTCTCGCTCTGCCACGTTGTGGAGTTTATCTCGCATTCTACGGACTTTTTCTAGAGACATGATATAATAACGAAGAATTATAATTAATACTTTGTGATAGTTTCTTCTTCAATAAAATTTAACTTTCCCGGTAAGATTAGACAGTATGGGGCTTTTCCGAAATCAACTTTGGAAAGTTCTTCCTGATTTCCATATTTGATTACTGCGTCCTTCATTCCGATCCTAGCACAACCAATGAACTTGGTTTCTTTAGAAATACTTGAGTTTCGAGACTCTGAAATTTCCAGGATTCGGGAAATTGCTTCATGAATTGAAAGGAATTTATCGCTCTCAGGATCCAAATCAAGCAAAAATAGAGTGTGTGCTCCAATTGATTGATTTTGTTCTAAATAATCAAAAAAGGATTCTGGTTTGTGATTCTCTGTCCAAAATGGAATTGATGCAGTTTTGCCAAACTTGTAAAGTTGAAGTCCAGTTTCGGCAATTGTTGTCATTATTGAAGGTGCATGAATAATCTCGACTTTGATGTTATTCTTTTCTGCTTCCTGTAAAATTTCTAAGTGAGTTGTTGCGGAAAGTGGGTCCCCATAAATCAAAAGTGCCGTGTTTTCTTTCAAGAACGGTTTTTCTTCTTCAACGCCTTTTCGATTCAAGATTTGGACTTTTTTTCCAATTAAATTCTCTAACTCTTCAATCTTGAAATTTGATAGAGATGTGTAACTCTCTAGATAAACTTCTTCTGATTTTTTTAGTGCGTCTAATGAATTTAGAGACAAATCTTTCAATGTATGTCCCATTCCAATTATGTACATCATAAGATTGCCCTTCCAGAGTTATTTTAAAAGATTACGAACAATCAAAATTATGACTTTGGTTTTGAAAGTTGTGAAGAAAAACGGTGAACGGGCAAGAAAGTTCTTAATTCAGAAAAATTATTTAGACGGAGATTATCGGCCAGACTCTGATAAAAAACACATTTATTTCCCGGCAACTGTTGAATTCAAAACTAAACTTGGAACTTTTGAGAAGCGAAACTTGGATAAATTTAAGTCTAGGCCGACGAGCTTGAGGGAATTATTTATGAAAGTTTTGCCAGTAAAATTAGTAGATGATGTTCGGCGAAGTTATGATTTAATTGGAGATATCGCGGTAATTGAGATTCCGAATTCGCTGAAAAAATATGAAAAAGTTATTGCGAATTCGCTTTTGAAAACGAATCCGAAAATCAAAGTTGTTGCCAAGAAACCAGATAAAATTAAAGGAAAGTATCGAATTCGGAAATTGAAAATTTTGGCTGGTGAAAAACGAACCACTACTGAATATCGGGAATCTGAATGTTTATTCCGATTCGATTTAAACAAAACTTATTTCTCTCAACGATTGGGGAATGAAAGGTTAAGATTGGCAAAAAGGGTAAGCGGTTCTGAAAAAATATTGGTGATGTTTTCAGGAATTGCTCCTTTTGGAATTGTCATTGCAAAAAGGAATCCATTTGCCAGAATTTGGAATATTGAATTAAATCCTGCTGCTGCAAAATATGCTAAGGAAAATATTAAACTGAATCAATTGGAATCTCGAGTCTTTTCAATTAAAGGTGATGTCAAAAAACAAATTCCTAAATTGAAAGAAAAATTTGATAGAATCATTATGGTTCTTCCTCACGACAATGAGAAATTTTTGGCTGATGCTCTGAATGTTTCAAAGAAAGGGACAATTATTCATATGTATGCGATTCATACTGATTCCGAAATTGCGGGCGTTAGAAAACGGATTCGTGAAAATCATCCCCTTAAAATTAATAAAACTGTCAAGGCAGGAGATTATGGACCTAAAATGTGGCGTTACTGTCTAGATATGAAAGTTACTGTCTAACATACCAATCATCTTCTTGTTTTGGTTGTTGCGGTTCGGGAGTTGCAGGAGGTTCCTGGACTTCGGGCGTCGCTTCTTCTGGCGGAGTTGCGGCAGGTATATCTTTAGGATCTATTGGTCGCGGAGTTGCTTCAACAGCAGGCGTTGTTGGTTGTTGCGGTTCAGGAGTTATTGGTGCCACGCTTGGTTCTGATCGATATTTCTTCCATCTGAAGAATAAGAATGTAATTAAAATTAAAATGATTGAAGCTGCAATTGTATACAAATAGAAATTATTCTTTTCTACTTCGATTGGCGCCGGATCAATTTTGGATGACTTTTCAAATGAAGGCCTTGCTGGACTAATTAAATTGGCTATTTCCTTTTTGGGTTTCTTAGCATCTTTTCTAGATCCCCTAATTGCGTCTCCAAAACTTCCAGAACCTTTTGGTGTACTTTTACGCGTGGATCCGCTAGAACTACTGCTTCCTGATGAATCTTCTTCCGGAGTTTCTTCTGGCGGTGAGGGAACAGGTGGTTCCTCCACTCCTTCAGGAGGTTCATTTTCAGTTACCTCTCCACAATCTGGGTTAATACAAATGTTTGTAGATACTTCTTCATCACAATATCCGTTGATAGTTAATGTGGTTCCTGTGTCTGAAAAATCAGATGGTATTTCGAAGAAATCTGCCCATTGTCCATTACTTATTGTTCCCGTTGCGGCCCAATAGTCTTCTATATTTGCAGTAGTGGTTGTACTCTCTGGACAATCATAAACAATTACAGTTATTGTGTCTCCGAGATCATAAACATTTTGTGAAGTGAATATGTCTGCTGCGGAAACTGCACTTAATTGTACTAATGCTATTATCAGAAGCAGACCTAATCTGTTTTTCTTAATCATCCGTCATACCTCCAATAATTTGCTCCGTCAATTGGTTTTCCGCCGAAATCTTCCCAAAGGAATACTTCGCAATCAAATGCATTTGAATAGTCTGATGGGCTAAGGATTGATATTATTTGATTTCTGCTTGGATCTAAATCGAGTATTTCAGCCCGATATGATTTTACGGTTGCTCCGTGTGAAATTTGGATAATCGATAATGCTTCTCCTGAATATTCATTATTTGAAATAACTGCCGTACATGCTCGCTCGTTGAACATATTTGTAAATCCGCAAATTGCTTCATTTTCCAATTCTGTTCCAATTGCTGTTTCATCATAATTAATGGCAGTCAAATCTGGACATCCCCAATAGATACAACTTCCATCATCAGTATTTGCAACATCGTCGTAATTGGTGGCAATTTCTATTCCATTTATAGTGGTGTCATCAGTACATCCTTCATATACGCAACTACAGAAACCATCGTCGTTTCCGAAATCATTATTACATACTAATTCTGTGCCCGTATCCTCAATTGCAGTGTGTTTGTAATTTTCAGCTTCAGGATCCATGCATCCGTCCAATAAATTATTGATGAAATTTTCCGAGTTAGTAATTGCGCCACTCCATCCTGAAAGACTGTGTCCATTTCCGATTGAAGTTCCGCCTACACTCCAAACATCCCAGCGCCAATTAGTTCCTAAATCTGAAACTGAGTATTGATATCCTCGATATAAGTAATTCCATCGATTTGTTTCAGGAGGAATTTCGCCCAGAGTGTTTCTAATATATTCATCAATTTCATCCAATGAATCGCCCATATCCGATTCATAACTTTCGATTAGTGGGTTTCCAGGATTTGCTGCTTGATTTTCAGCACTTTGAACAAACCACCGCCAACCTGTTTCATCAGGATAATCTGAATTAAATTCGTGATATGCTTCGGCATCCCGAGTTAACCAAATAATGTCTCGGGATTCCAATAATCGATCTCCGTCAATTACATGTCCAGATGACTTTGAGATCAATACGCTATCTCCAAATTCATCAATCTCGTCACTAAGCAAAATTGGAACGTTAGTTAAACATTCGCCCGATTCACAATATCCGGAAGGACAAGAATACTGCGTTTGATCAACAGTATTGTCAGATAGGCAGGAGGATTCCATTAGACTTGGTCCGGCATTTTTACAGAAACTTCCATCTTCCAGTGCACAACAATCTACGCTCTCCGCGGTTTGAGATCCGATAATTGAAGTAACAGTACCAAAAATTTCGAGTTCTTCTCCGCCATCCGTATCCACACAGCTTCCAGGATATCTATCATCTGCCCAATCTGGAGTTCCATCTGAATCGGTATCATCACATCCAAGATCGTCTAATGCACCAAAGTAAAGATATCTGTACGCTTCAAGAAGTGCTTCTGGTTCGGAAGTAGAGGTATCTTCATAAGTCTGAACTATATCTCCGTCCGGATTGATTAGATAACAATTCAGAGTTCCGTCTTGCTCCATATAACATTGAAGCGCATATCCTGAGAACCCATAATTTGTAAAGTCTATTGGCATCCATTGTTCATCGCACATTCCGTTGTTGTTGGAATCTTGTGGGACGTCACTTGAATCGAGAGGATCAGTATCACAATCGGTCTCGGCCGAGTCAGACCATCCGTCGCCGTCAGTGTCAGTGTCATCAACATCATCACAAGAATCACCAATTCCGTCGTTGTCTGTATCTAATTGGTTAGTATTATCATGACTTGGACAATTATCACATGCGTCTCCGACTCCGTCGTTGTCTGTATCTAATTGGTTAGTATTATCATGACTTGGGCAATTATCTTCACTATCATCTATTCCGTCTCCATCCGTGTCCGTTGGTTCGGTAACAGGTATAATGAACGTCGTGCTCGTCACTTTATTTAAGTCTAAAACGGCTGCGGGAGTCGTTCCGGGCAAAGAGTTAATGAAAGACGCCATAAATGCTTCAGGAGGCATATATGCAAAAGAGAATTCTTGGAGAGCGGGGCATTCTTCAAAATCGGTTACTCCGTCATCATCATAGTCTGAATTCGAATCAAATGTCCAATCATCGAGTGTATCCTCTGTTACACCTACAAACTGTCCCGTTGAGCCAAATGAAAGAAATAATAAACCGGCAATCGCTATGGCGATAATCGTATGTGTGATTAGGTCATCTCGGTTCATATTGATTTAACTTAATCGAATTATATAATGTTTTCTTAGCACTAACTTTATAAATCGAAAACAAGACCAAAAAACCATTGGGGGCATAGCATAATCTGGTAGTGTATCCGGCTCCAGACCGGGTGGTCGGGGTTCAAATCCCTGTGTCCCCATAACACTTTTTGAAAAAGTTTTATCAAAATTACTTTACCGAAAAGGGTTTTATAGGCTAAATTTATAATATTTTCATGGCAAAAGTGAATCCCTATGAGGTTTCCGGAAACATTGACTATGAAAAATTGATTAAACAGTTCGGAGTCTCAAAACTTTCACCGGCGCTGGTAAAGAAGATTGGAACTGATAATTTGCTTGTTCGGAGAGGTGGATTTTATGCCCATAGAGATTTGAATAAGATTTTGAAAGGTAAATTTGCAATTGTTTCGGGAAGAGGTCCGAGTTCAAAAATGCACTTGGGACATTTGGCGATGTTCAAAGCGATTCGAGACATACAGAAAAAGCACGGGTGTTTTGTGTTTATTCCGTTCTCTGATGATGAAAAAATGTTGGTTAAAGGTCATGATTTTAATGAAGTCAGAAAGATGGCAATTGAAAATGCTAAAGATATTTTGGCATTGGGATTCGATCCGAAAAAAACCAAAATTATGTTTGATTTAACTGATATGAATCAAGATATTTACAATCTGGCAATTCGTGCCAGTTCTAAACTGACTTTATCAACAATCAAAGCGACAATGGGTTTCAAAGATAGTAAAAACATTGGAAGCTTTTTCTATCCCGCAATTCAAGCAGCCCATATTTTATATCCAACTTACAAATACAATGTTCCGACGCTAGTTATGGTTGGTATGGATCAAGACCCGTTTGTCAGATTAACTCGGGATGTGGCTGAGAAACTTGGTTTAAAGAAACCAGGAGATTTAATTAATATCTTCCTTCCGGGACTGAGTGGTTCCGGAAAAATGTCTTCCTCTGATGAGCGTTCGGCAATTTATACTACTGATTCAAAAAAGGATGTTGAACATAAATTGAAGAGAGCATTTTCTGGCGGAAAAGAAACATTATCGGACCACCGAAAATATGGCGGTAATCCTGACATTGATGCTAGCTATCTTTATCTAAAATATTTCTTCGAAGAGGACGACAAAAAACTAAAACAAATTTATCAAGATTACAAATCCGGTAAGATGTTGAGCGGGGAATTGAAAAAATATGCAATTTCGAAAGCAAATACATTCTTAGAAAAACATCAATCTGCTAGAAAGAAAGTTAAACTTGAGAGATACTTGATATGATAAATAATATTCTGTTGGTAATCGTTGGAATACTTTGGTTCATTGACGAGATTTTAACAATCATCGATTTGAAAAAATTTGGAATAAATCGAGAAGTTAATCCTGTTGCGAAATATTTCGCAGTACATGGCAAAGGTGCATTTACTGCATTCAAAATTTTGAGTTTAGTGATTTTCATCTACATTGTCAAATATTTGGAAAGTATGGATTATGCTGCAGCAACGGTAATTTTGTTCTTTGTGGGAATCCTCTACTTAATTGTAGACATAAGAAACTTTGAAATTATGAAAGGGAAACTCTAAATAAATTCTCCGAGTCCGGCCTGTTTATTTGATTTTAATGCCTTTTTCAGAGATTTCAAATTCTTTTCGACTCGCGTCAAACTGAATTTATTTTGATTTACTAAAATATCAATTACTTTTTCTTCATTGACTTCTTTTTCTTTCAGAGAATAATCTTTGGCCGAAACGGGTTTCAAAAATATATCTAGAACATCTAAATGCCTTGGAACTAAATCATGGTAATCCTCAATTCGACCTTCTTTAATAATTTTTAGCGAAGTTTTCGGTCCGACCCCTCTAACTCCTGAATTGAAATCTGTTCCAATTAAAATTGCAGCATTGATTAAATCTTCTCTAGAAATTTCATGATGTTGAAGGGTTTCATTTAAATCTATGACTTCAGGTTTTACTTGTACTGTGCTCCGAGTTCCAGCAACTCTCTTCCGTTGAGAGATTGTTAAATTTCTAACTAGTTTTGGAGAACCATAAAGAAGCGCGTCATAATCTTGAGATGCGACTGCCCAGACACTTCCGCGTCTTGCCAAAATCGCTGCTTGTGCTTCTCCATCTGCCAGCGCCTGAACAACGGGTACTCCTAACGCCCTGAGAAGTTCTTTTGCTTCGGAAATCATATCTCCTGTCAATCGGGTTGTTTGTTGAGCATATTTACGAATTGCTTCAGAATCTCCTGCTTTCTCGGCAGCTTTTAATTTCTCGGCAGCTTTTTCCTTAATTGCTCTACGCTTTTCAGTAGTTTCATATTTTAGTTCGGGAGGAGTTCCGTCGAAAATGAAAACGGGTTTGATACCGTATTCCATTAGTTTTATTGTTCTAGAAAAGAGTCCCATTAAATGAGACGTTATTTTGCCTTCAGAATTAGTTAGTGGTCTCCCGTCTGGTCCGCGAATCGCAGATAAAAATTGGTAGAGAACATTGTTTCCATCAAAAGCGAGTTTCTTATCCTTCAATTCAGGAAAGTCAATCTCTCGCTTTACAACTATATCTTTGAACGGAATTCCCATAATTTGATATAAAAATTCGACATAAAAGGATTTGTTTATCCAAATGCTCTTCGGACGTCGGACGTTTCCACTGTTTGGACTTCGTCGATTTCTGACAATTGTGCTTCCAGCGGTTCAGTATCTCCAATGGATTCTTCCATTAGGAAATTAAACAAAATTGCTTTCAATCCAAATGCCATCGGTTCTTCTTTGACATTCACTTGGTCAGTATCTGCATATTTTTTACAGATTTCTACTCCTTCTGCTGAAATTTTTTCAAAATTTGCATCCGGACTTCCCGGAACGACTTTCATAATTACTGCTACTTGTGCCATTATAATCCCTTAAATCCGCATTTACATTCGTACTTTATTGAGTTTGTTCTAGCAAACCCAGATCTAGTCAAATTAGTATTACATTTAGGACACGGAAATGAAACCGTACCTGATTGGTTAACTACATTTGCTCCTGTTGAAACACAGACTTTCATGAACTTTGCTACTAAAAATCATTTATAAAGTTTTTGAACTAAATTCACTATGCTAGAATATCTATATGCATTCATTGCTGGAGGGACTCCGCTCATAGAGGGACGACTTGCGATTGTTGGTGCAGCTGCGGCCGGATTGAATTTATGGTATGCTATGCCTCTGGCATTATTGGGTAATTTAATTATTATTCCAATCACTTTCAAGTTATTCAGATTGACTCATTTCTCAGAATTTTCACATAAATTCTTTGGTAAAAAGGTTCAAAAGAAACTCGACTATTACCGAAAGGAGTTTGAAAGATGGGAAGAATTGGCGCTTTTAATATTCACTGCAATTCCGGTTCCAGTAAGTGGTGCATATACTGCCATTTTGGCATCTCAAATTATGGGTCTTAAACGAAGAAAATCGATGTTCATAATCGGACTCGGAGTAGTATTCGCTAACATCTTGGCACTTCTTTTAAGTTTAGGATTGATTAAATTATTATGATAAAAGATAGCCCTGAAGACTTTGTTGTTGATGAAGTAACTAATATTAAACCTAAAAAATCAGGTGATCAAGTTTATGTTCTTTTGACAAAAACCAATTGGACAACTCAGCGAGCGATTAACGCGATTGCGCGGGCACTCCGAATTACTAAACGTCGAATCGGATTTGCTGGAACAAAGGATAAGCGGGCCGTTACGAGTCAAGTCATTTCAATTTTTAAGAAAACTAAAGAAGACATTGAAAAACTAAAACTTGCTGACATGGAACTCAAAGTATTAGGTTATGGCGATGTTCCGATTTCTCTGGGACATCTGGTTGCTAATAATTTTAAAATTCGATTGGATTTGACTGAGGATGAACGAAAGCAAATCAAGAAGAGAATTCCTGAAGTGCGAAAGGGTTTCATTAATTACTTCGGTCAGCAGAGATTTTCTTCCGGAGGAACTGCTAAAATCGGTAAAGAAATATTGAAATCTGATTTCGAATCGGCAGTAAAAATTATTTTATCTGAACATTCAAATCAAGACGAGTTCGACAAATTTGTTTTGGATAATTGGAAGGATTGGTCATTGATTCTAAAAAAGTGTCCTCGTTTTTTGGGAATCGAAAGTAAAGTTTTGAATTACTTGGTTAAGAATCCAACGGACTATGCTGGCGCAATAAGAAAAATTGCGAAACCTTTGAGACGACTTTATGTTCATGCGTTTCAATCATTACTTTGGAATAGGGCGATTTCAAAAATGTTGGATGGCGATAAAATCAATTTACCAGGACATCAGGTTATTATCCCAACTAAACTTCCAGAAAATCAAGAATTACCCATTCCGGGAGCAGACACGGATTATTCAACAGAATTTGGTAAGTTATTGGCGGCGGAATTGAAGAAAGAAAAAATTGAAGTTGATCAATTTAATCTGAAATCGATGCCGGAATTGAAGAGTTGGGGCACCGATAGAAAATTGGTTGTTAAACCGCGAGACTTGAAATTTTCCAAAGATGTTTTGTCATTTGAATTAGATAAAGGAGTGTATGCAACCGTATTAATAAGCCATTTAGTCCATAAGGCTTAATATTGTTTATACGAAAGAAAAATATGCTCTCGATGCCGATTATTTATGCTGCATTATTTATCAGCACGTTTACAGGAGTTCTGTTTCTACTAACTTTTTTTGAAAATATAAATCGAATGGGGAATCCTCGAATTCGAAAATATCCAAGCGTTTGTATTGTAATTCCTGCACACAATGAAGAACCGAGCATTGCGTCCACCATCGAAAGCGCACTGGCAATTGATTATCCAAAAAATAAATTAGAAATCTACGTTGTTGAAAACGGTGATTCAAAAGATAAAACTTATGAAATCGCTAAAAAATATCTGAAAAAAGGTGTAAAGGTTGTCTCTCTGAAAAAAGGTGGTAAAGGTAACGCCATGAATTATGCTATCAATAAAACCAAAAGTGAGATTTTCATTTCAATGGATGCGGATACTTATGCCGACAAAGATGTTCTGAAAAAGATGTTGGGTTACTTTAACGACCCCGAAGTTATGGCAGTAGCACCAACAATGAAATCTAAACAGATCGATAATCTCTCTCAAAAAATACAAAACATTGAATATTTAGTTGGGGCATTTCTAAGAAAGGTGTATCATCTTCTTGACTCGGTTTATGTAACTCCGGGCGCATTTACGGCATATCGAAAAACCTTCTTTGATAAGCACGGTGGATTCGATACAAAAAATATTACTGAAGATATTGAAATGACTCTTCGAATTCAGTCTAAACGATACAAAATAACAAACGCCATTGATGCTTCAGTTTATACAATAACTCCTAAGAAAATGAAAGATTTATTCTGGCAACGAATCCGGTGGTATTTGGGATATATCGATGCTATGTTTCAGTACAAAAATATACTCTTTAGCACAAAACATGGTTACTTGGGAACAATAATCGGCCCAACTGCCGTCGCATCTATTCTCTATATGATTTATCTATTCAGCGTTATGTTATTCGAATTAGGTAAAACTTTAGTTGCTGTGGCTTATGCGGAAGGACAAGGTTCGAATCCATTATTATTATTACAGCAATTGAAATTCAATCCGTTTTATTACAGCTTTTCAGTTATTGGATTCATTGCTGTTCTGGCAGTCCTAATGAGCATCGTAATGTTCTTTATGGCACGCAGATTTTCTAGTGATAAATCTGATTACAAAATCGGATACATTGGATTCTCCGTATTGTATATATTCTTATTTGCGGCCTGGTGGTTGGGCGCAATTTATTACAAATTACTTGGAAAGGAATTAAGATTTGGGGGAGTAGTGTGGCGCAACAGTTTGGTAAATAATTTTAAGCTTGCGCACTTTAACTAAATATGAAACAGGGTAAATCTAAAGCAATTGCTGCACTTGCAATAACTGTTCTAATCTTTATCGGAGGGTTTATGTTGGGAAACCTTTCGTTATCTAGCAAAATTGGTGCGGTTCAAGATTTACAAAATGAAATATATACTGAATCGATGGGTTTCGAAGTATTATTTGACTTAGCAGAGGATAATCTCTGCGAAGAAGAGAATATTGCTGATATCAATTATCAATTAACTGAATTCGGGGACAAATTGGCTTATTTAGAAAAGAAGGATGCCGATGTTACTGCTTTGAAAAATCAATACAATTCATTGGAGATCAAACACTTCTTGTTAATTAGTGATATTAATGAAAAGTGTGGGAACAAATATGATACAATCTTATACTTCTACGGGCCGACTTCAGCGTGTAAATCTTGTCTATTACAAGGATTGGAGTTATCAAAACTAAAGTCTGAAAATTTAGACATTATGATTTATTCGTTTGATTACACTGGTGATTTTGCACCCGTTAGAAATCTAATTAACACTTATGATGTAGAGCGGGTTCCCACATTAGTCATCAATGGTGAAAGATATGAATCGTTTCTTAACGGAGATGATTTAAGAAATCTAGTAGATTCCTACTAGAGCGTAGCCCAGTCTATCTGAGGATTCTATTAGTGAATCTGCAGTTTTACCTTCAACAATTACACAGTTTCCGTCTAAGTATACTTCATCTTTTGTCCCGATTTTGAACTCAATAACTAACGTCTCGGAAGTGGCATAGCTGCATGTTTTTATTGGTACATCTGGGTCAATTGGGTCCGAATCTTTAGTATATGCGTCGGTAATCTGAACAGGATTCATTAAACTAATTGAACGCGCCAATTGTAATTTAGCAACTCCGACTTTTGCAGGAGAATCAAAGGGATTAACCGTCGCGTATATAGCTTTTGCGGCATACGTGGCATTTGTTGTCGCTAAATCAATTGGAGTCTCGCTCAGCTCACGCGGGTCGACTCTGAATCCCATGGTGTAATATTGTCCCGTGCTCAGAGGTAAATATGCGATAAATGTTCCTCCGTCTTCGGCAAATAAGTATTCTCTGCCGTTGTCGCTAGTGAAATAGAATGAATTTTCAGGTAATTGTGTGTTTTTGTCCTCTCGATACATGCTTAATCCCGTTAAACCGCTAACTAGAACAAAAATCACTATGAACGTAACTATGTCGGTTGCTTTAATCTTCATAGTCATTTCAAGAGAGTTTAATTAAAAAAAATATCGAAAAAAGAATAGGTGGAGGGGAAAACCCCTCCATCAAACTTTATTCTGCTGTAGCTTCGCCACCAGAGGTAGCTGTGCTAGGACCTGTAACAGTCATGCTGTCACCACTTAAGCTGTTTGAGCTGTAAGCTTGTAGGTATCTTGCAGCGTTTCTTGTATCGTCTGCAGACCATCCTGCTACTACTAATGCGGAATTAGATCCACCGAATGCATTATCAATGCTCTTCAGTAAAGCTGCTCCTTCCGGAATTCCGGAATCTGCACCGTATGTAGGGAAGCTTAGTCCCAATGCTTCAGCGGTTAAGCTGTTTACTGCCGGACCACCAACTAAGATTAAATTCTTAGCAGCTGCGTCAGTAACTTCACTGTCCAACTTTACAACATCCATTCCTGCAACAGAATTAATTGTTACAGAACTGTATTCTGTAGAAGTTGTTGTTGTTCCTGGACCAGATACGATAACATTTGCTTTGATTTCTTCACTTGGAAGATCAAATTCAACAGAACCGTCTCCTTGTCCATTACTATCTGGATTTCTTATGATTAATCCTCCATCGAACAATACATCGTATTCTCGTGTACCGAAGTTAGATCCGCCCATTTGAACTTCATCAGCTTCTTCATCTTCAGAGTCTCCTAATCGAATGTCGTCGCCAACTGAAGATCCTCGTTTCTGCATGAATACGGAAATATTTTCAGTTACGCCCGATACGTCATCTGTGTCGAAAGTAATATTAAATACACTTCCGCTTGCTGAAGAATCATTAATTACTGAAATTGTAGCATAAGATCCAGCATCATATTGTAATTGCACTTGCGTATCTGAAGAATTATCTCCGGCTAATGATACCCAGACTCCGTCATCATCTTGCCAATACCAAGAATAGTTTCCGCCAGTGTAGTCAATATCCAATAATACAGACTCTACTTCTTCCGCAGAATTTACATAAATTCCGTCATCAGTTGAAGAGGTTAATTCCATTACTCCAGTTGTAGTATCATTTATACTTTCAGTTCCACCGAAATCCAGATTATATGTAGTGTAATCATTTGAAGTCAAACTATCAAATGTAACTGTTGCATAATCATTAGGAAAACTCAATGATTCACCGATTCCGAATGGTGCCCAATTGTCGTCTAATTCGTCGCTTACTGCATCGTACTCGACACCGATGTAACTATTAGATGATTCATCTAGGTCGATTGTCCATTCCCATTCATTCTTGGAATCTGTGTCATCTCCACCGAACATTTCAACTGCTTCTCCGCTAGTTGCTGTTTTGGAAATGTCTGATCCTGCTCGAATAACTGCGAATCTTTCAGCTAAATTATCTGAATAGAACGTTTCAGAAACTTCAATATCGATTCCGTTTACATCTTCTGAAGAAGATCCAACAGTCTCTTGTTCTCCATCAACTTTAATTACAACGTTTGCTGGAGAGCTTCCCTCAGCAACATTTACTAAACTTACTGTTTTTCCTTCAACAGTAACAGATTCTCCAACGAATAATGAATATTCATCAGCTAATTTGTAAGTAAATGCACCTGCAGCCATATCTGTAATTTCTACAGAGTTGCCTAGAATGCTAATAGTTAAACTATCATCTGTGTCTACTCCGGCCAATAGGTCTTGGTTTGCAGTATTAATATTCTCTTCAAATACATATTTGTAAGTAATTCCATTTGCACCAGTTGTTCCGATATATGGGTCTGCACCCATCTTATCTTCACCGTTGGATTCACCGGAAGTTAAAATAGTTATTTCGCCTGCCAATATAATTTCTTCGTGTACGTCGATGTCAGAATCGTTCCATTCGATTTCTTTATCCATAAGACCAGCTAAGTCTTCATCATCAAGAGTTCCGAAACCACTTAAATTAGCATCAAGTGCGATTTCTTTGTCTTCTCCACCCGTAGTGACAGTTGAGGCGCTTGCGCCACTAACTGTTGCTTGGGTTAATGTAGATACAATGTCAACTGCTCCAACAATGTCTGCAGCGTTTGCTCCAGATCCTACGACAACCAATCCATTTAATTCACCATCTGAAACAAACGGTGCTGGATAATCGCCTAGGTCCGCAGCGACTGCGCCCATCATTGTAGCTCCCATCAAAGTAGCTCCTGCACTAATGGCAGCAACTCTCTTTACAGCGTGTTTTGCTTTTATTACAAAATCTTTTTGCATTTTAGTTTTTTCCTATTCCAGGTCCAAGATAAGTTTATCTCTTCATACCTTCGAATATTAACTTGACATTAGGCTGTAGGTTTAAAAAGTTTATTGTCTAAAACAGTAAACGGGGCTTTTTCCATATATGAAACGGCTCTCAGTATTGCGTTTATCGTTGTTTTTACAATACTATATTTTAAAACTGTGTTCTTTGTTAAATATTCATGGAAGATGATAAGCGGGAAGCTAAGAAGCTTGTTCGTGATTTGAAAATTATTACTGCCATTTCCGTAGGTAAAAACCGAAATAAAGACTTAGCAAAAGTACTAGATACTGACAAGTCTTTTGCTTCTAAAAAGGTTAAAGAATTGGAAGAACAGGGTTTGGTCCGACGGGAGGGTGACGGTAAAGAAGTTCGATATGAACTTAATGAATTCAATATAGTCAAATTCCTACAATCGAAGGTTGTAATTAAATGGCAAGAAAAAAAGAAAGACAGTTCGAAATAACTATGTACAAATTACTCGTTGTATTTGCAGTGAGTCTATTTGTAACTATGTTATTCGGAACAAGTATTGGTAAAGAAATCGGAGAAAATCGTGCGATGGAAAATCTTGATGTTCCAAGTTATTGTTATGTCAAGCAAGGCGATACGAATGAAATTATCTGTTCAGAAGTTAGTGACTTCACTGCAGATGAAATGTGTGAGCTATTTTCCACATCGGCTAAGAGAAAATTCAAAGTATTGTTCGTAAATTAGATTTATTTCTTTTTTACGGACTCTAATTTTCTTTCTAGAATCTTAGTCTTCGCACTTAGAAATAGCACTGCCTTTTCAGTTTCTCTGAATTTTAGTGCCAAGTCATTTAATCGGTCTTGGTGAGTTTTGGATTTCAAGATTAATTCCTTTGGTTTGATAATTTCGATAGACGAAATCATGTAATCTAATAAAATATCGAAGATTGTGTCAGGGTCTTTCAATAAAATTTCCAATTCTGCATATTGAGAATACCAATTTTTTGACTCTTCAACTAAAGTCGGTTTTGAAATTCTGGCTTCGATTTCCTTTCCCAGCTTGAAAATATCATCAATTTGTTTTCGGAGAACCTTATCTACTTCTTTATTGTTATTCCCTTGAACTTGCATAGTAAATAACACTTGAATCCAGCCGTCTTCAACATGCTTTTTGATTTCCGAATTTTTCATAAAACTATTCTCTGACAGTCGTTTTTAAAGATGACTATTTGGCTTTCAATACCAAAATTATGTTCAAAATTAGAGAAACTAGGATAAAAAGATAGAATCCAATTACTATGTTTCCGCGATTTTCCGATTCGTAAACAAGCTCCACTAATTTTTTATCAGTAGGCTTGGGCGTTGGTTCCTTAATAAATATTGAAACCTCTTCTTCGATTTCATGAAGAGTTGACTCTTCTTCAACAGTTTCAACTGTCTCCTCACTTGATTCTTCAACCTCGATTTCAGGTTCAACGATTTCTGGTTCTGGTTCCACACATTCATTTGGCTCGCCCGGAGTTGGTTCATCCGAACACCATTCTCCGGCAATATTTTGTAGAGTGAGGCCTTCTTCAGCTGCGACATATTCAACTTCAGATATTATGTTTCCGTCTTTTCCGTCTAAAATTTGGAGTAATTCTCCCGAATTTGATAGAGATTGCCAAGAACTGTCTATGATTGTACCAGTAAAGTCGTTATCAGCCAGGAACTCTTCGGGTTTATTTACAATTATGGCAAATTCGTCATTTTCAATTACTAAGTCTCCTTGATATGAAGTCAGACGATGATTGGTTTCTGCCTCATAAAATTTCCAACCTGAAATATTAATCTCGTCGCCAGAATTGTATATTTCAATCCACTCTCGTCCGGCGTCTGTGCCTTCTAAATCATACATTATTTCGGAAATCTCTATCTGTGCAGAGACGACCGGTATTAAGAATAATAGCAAGATTAACCTGCGCATAGAAATTTAATTCGAATTGTGAATAAAACAATTTGTAGTTTTTATTTTTGACCTCACTTTTTTTAAATTAAAAGTTTTGACCTCACTTTTTTAAAAGTGAGAATGGTCCGACCAGGATTCGAACCTGGGATCTTCCCGGTGTAAACGGGACGTCATAACCGAACTAGACCATCGGACCAATAAAAGTGGGTTATAAAATTCAATTAAAAACGTTTCGAATTATCTGTTTGCTGGCGGAAGTTTTGAACTTACGTCATTAACTTTTGCTTGTGCTTCATCAACTAATTTGTTCCAAGAATCGACTAATTGTTGTTCTGCGTTTCTTAATTCGTTGATTTTATTAATTGCGTTTCTTAATTCGTTGATTTTGGATTCCATATTATTGATTGTAGTAATAATTTCAGTGTATTTGTCTAATCGGATGAATACTTTTGCGCCAGGTTTTGGTCCAAGAGAAGGTTGTTCCGCCGGCAAGGGAGATTCCATTTGAGTTAGTCGATTGTCTATATTTTCCATTTTGTCTGCTACTGAATCTAAATTTTCCTGCATAGGTTTTGGTTCAGAACTCGCATCTGCCGGCAACGGAGGTAATTCTGTCGGTGCCATGCTTTTGTTCAAATTTAGCCTATCTTTGAGCGGCATATCTCCGGAAGGTTGGGTTGGCATAAATGGTGGATTTGGCCGAGGAACTGGTTCAGCTGGCTTCTTTTTTGAGAATAATCCCATTATAATTCAGAGAGACGGCTCTTATTTTTATTACTTGCTATTTTATGAGAACATTTATATTCGTATGTCGGTTCATAATCACATGTCCAAGAACGAATATGTGCAAATAGATGACGAAAAGACAATTCTCAATGCAATGGACCGTTTGACCGCTATCGGTAAAGAATCTTCTGAAACTAGTGTTCAATTTAATTCCTTGCTCGGTCAGAAACAAGAATTTTATAACTTGGCTAAAATTTTGGCCAAAGAATTAATCCACGATCTGCATGATTTAGGAACTTTTGTAAAGCAATCTAATGTTCCTAATAAAAAAAAATTGGTCAAGAGAGCTCCGGCTAAGAAAAAACCAGCTAAGCGAGCAACGCCGAAGCGCCCAGTAAAAAAATCTACTTCTTCAATGCAGAAATTGAAAGCTAATATGAAGAAAGCTAAATCTAAGAAATAATTAAGTTTTTAAATGAGTTTTAGATGGACATCTTACTGCAGGTGTTCCAGAGCGGTCAAATGGGATGGACTCAAGATCCATTGGCTTAGTGCCTTCGCAGGTTCGAATCCTGTCACCTGCACTCGTTTTTAAGAAAAACGAGGCTAAAATAAAATTATTTTAGGGATTTTACTCTGACTAGTCCGCCGATTTCCTTCAAATAAGATTTTGCGGTTTTTGCAATTTCGCCACTAGTTATTACAATTACCGGCATTTTCTTCTCGATTGCGGCAGTATATGATTCGGCAATATCGGTTTTGTTTATTTTTTTCTTTTCCAAAATTCTGACATGGAACCTCATTGGTCCGACTGCCGACGGTGCTTGAATGGTGCAAACATTTGCTTCAGAATTTTCATTGATAATCTTAAGTTTTCCCTGATTTAGATAATTAACTGCTTGATCAAAAAATGATTCAAAGATCTCTGCAATTGGTTCTGGCTTCTTGATTACAGGTTTTGGAGTGACAATGGGTTTACTCGGAATGACTTCTTCTTTAGCACGAGAAATTAAATTTTTTGTGAATTTTATTACTGATTTCTTTGGTTGTTTCTGTTCCTTTCGTTGTTTTTCTTCTGCTTCAATTTTACTCAATCGTTCGGCAAAATCTTTTTGCTTGTCTTCAACGGATTTAGTATTAACTATTGGTTTTTTGGCAAATTTTCGCGGAGTTAAATTTACGTCGAGCTCACTCAATCGTTTCTTTACTTGCGCTTCTTGACCTTCAATAAAATATAAATTTACGGACCCAATCCTTTCTTCGCTTTTTTTTAATTGACCGCTTTCGACCAAATCTGAAAGAAATGCATTGGCCACTAGGCTGTCTCCGCCAGTCTTAGATACTATTTCTACCGGTAATATTGGTCCATTTTCTTTAACAACTTCTAAAATCTGTTCTCTCATACTCAGTTTTCATTACGTGCTATAAAAAAATATCTGGGTTGAACTATTTACTCTTTTTCTTCTTTGAATTTTCGGGGTGATGAATAACATGACCGTGGTCAATGTCGCCAAGAATTGCGTCAGCTAATTTCATTCCTCCGACAACTTCTGGAAGAATTACAATTTCGGCACCTGCATGTTTTAGCTTGGAAACAATGTTTTCATCATTTGCCCTTGCTGCGATAGATAATTCAGGATTTAGTTCTTTTGCAGTCAAGATTGTAAGCAGATTGTCGCCATCATCTCCGATAACTGCTGCCAAGGCATGCGCGTTCATAACTCCTGCGTTCTTCAGAGCAAGTTCATCGTTTGCAGAGCCTAAAATTGCATGATAACCTTTATGTTTGAGACTACTGACTCTCAATTCATCTTTATCTAAGATAACTAACTTCTTGCCTTTGCTCTTCAGCTTCTCAGCTAGGTGTTCTCCGACTCGCCCGCCACCGCAGACAATATAGTGATTTTTTGAATTTCTCATTAGTGTAATATCTTTAACACCCCCGAGTTTTTTATTCATTTCGCCTGAAAGTATGAATTCGATGAAAATATAGAATACATAGAATGCCAAAACTTCGCCTGCAAAGGATAAGAATACATACATTACTTTGGATGCCAAATGGGAATTTTCCAGAGTTTCTGGCTCAATATGAGTTGCGATAGATAAGGAAGTCATCATTCCGTCTTCGCGCGTCAGCCCTTTATCCGATGCTATAATCAATCCGCTGATCACAATAAGGAGCGCTAAGGCAATTAATCCTACGCTCAGCCGTTGAAGCATCTTCGAAGCAGGAATAGTTATTTTACCCATTTATGACTGTAACTCTGAGACAATAAAAATATAATTATTTTTGCCTAATCTTTTTCCTAAAAAAGTTAATAGCGAGAGTAGGATTGTTCACCTCGATTTTAGAAAAATCGAGTCTAAAAAGTATGTTTTTTGCCTAAAGCGTGATTTTTGACCTCACTTTTCACTAAAAGTGAGATAGCGAGAGTAGGATTTGAACCTACGACCTTCGGGTTATGAGCCCGACGGGCACTCCAGACTGCCCCATCTCGCTGGTTTGAGCTTTAATTTTTGGTTTAAAAGTGTTTTGATGGCCGTCATCAAGCTTATAAATTTGAATCCGTAGCAAAAATATGCTTTGTGGTATTGATGAGGCGGGTCGAGGACCAATTGTTGGTCCAATGGTTATGGCCGGAGTCTCAGCATCTGAAAAGAACTTGAAAAAGTTGGAAACTTTGGGAATTAAGGACTCTAAACTCTTATCGAAAGAGCGAAGAGAAGAACTGTACGATTCGATAATTGAGATTGTGGACGGTTATGAAATTATTGCAGTGAGTGCTCAAGAGATAGACGACTACAATTTTTCAGGAATAAATTTGAATAAGATGGAAGCCTTGGTTGCCGGAAAAATTATTAACAAATTGACTCCGACTAAAGTTTGGGTTGATTCTCCTGAACCCGCAAACGGAGGTGCTAAATTCGGTATCATGATTAAGGAACACTTGAAAGTGGATTGCGAAATTATTGCTGAACATAAAGCTGATTTGAATTATGTGATTGCGGGGGCGGCTTCGATTTTAGCTAAAGTTGATAGAGACCGCGAACTTGAAAGAATTAAGTTAGAGATTGACGCAGACGTCGGTTCAGGTTATCCTCATGACCCGCTTTGTGTTGCGTATCTCAAAGATAATTTTAGAGGTCCGATAAACAAGTATTTGAGAAAGTGTTGGTCCACTTATAAGAACTTGGAAAAACAAAACCAGACAAATTTGTCTGACTTCCAGTAAATCTTAAATATTCTCACCTAGACTACATCCTATGATTAATCTCTTGAAACGAATAACGACTTCTGATGTTCAAAAAACGCGACTAGGTAGCGAAGTTGTTGTTGCGGGATTTGTTGAGCAAAGTAAACTTTTGGGTAAAATGGCGTTCTTAAAACTGAGAGATAGGGACGGTTATATTCAAATCGTTGCCACTTCTGATTATACAAAGATGAAAGAATTGAACTCAATTTCGCGAGAGAGTGTCGTTTCAATTCGAGGACGAGTCAAAAAAAGTAAAGCGCGTTCTGGTGGAAAAGAATTGGAGCTAATTGAATTAAATCTTCTTTCCAAAGCAGCTACACCTCTACCGATTGAATTTCTAGGAAAGAAAATTGAAACAGATATGAGTAAAAGATTAGACTATCGATACATTGATTTGAGAAATCCGAAAATTTTGGCTATTTTCAAAATTCGTTCAATAATTTTGTCTGCAATCCATTCATTTATGAGAGAAAGTAAATTTATTGAAATGCAAACTTCGAAATTGTCTGGTGCTGGTGCAGAGGGCGGAGCAGAATTATTTGAGCTCCCTTATTTTGGAAAGAAAGTTGCATTAAATCAAAGTCAGCAACTTTACAAACAATTAATTATGCTTAGCGGATTTGAACGAGCTTATGAAATTGGTACAAGTTATCGAGCGGAAAAATCTCACACTCACCGACACTTGACTGAGTTCTGGCAACTCGATGTTGAGATGTCATTTATTGACGGAATTGAAGAAATTATGCGTTTACAAGAAAGATTGTTAGTTTATATCTTAAAACAAGTTAAGCGTGAAGGACAAGCAGAATTGGCATTACTTGGAAAGGATATTACTATCCCAAAACTACCGTTTCCTCGAATTAATTACTCCGATGCATGCAAACTTTTGAAGATTAAACCAAGCACCGACATTGGTACTGAACTTGAAAGAAAGCTAGCAAAGATTGTTAAGTCCAGATTCAAAACTGATGCTTTCTTTTTGACTAATTTTCCGAGCGATTTTACCAAATTTTATGCCATGCATGATGGAAACATTGGCAGATACGTTGACTTGATTTACAATAGTAATGAAATATCTAGTGGTGGTCAACGGGAACACAATTATGATATTCTTATTCAACAATTGAAGGACAAGGGTTTGAGACCAAATGATTTTGAATTTTACACTACACCTTTCAAGTACGGAGCACCTCCGCACGGCGGATTCGGAATGGGTATTGATAGATTGGTAACATTTATTTTGGATTTACCAAATATCCGAGAGGCTGTTTTATTCCCGCGAGATGTTGATAGAATTGGGCCTTAATCATCAAAGTTTTTTTATAGCTCGAAGTCGATAAACAGCCATGCGTAAAACATATATTACCAATCTGAAACTTCGCGGATTTAAGAGTTTTAACAATCATACGAACTTACAATTTGGTCCGGGATTCAATTGTATTGCTGGTGCAAATGGTTCAGGTAAATCTAATGTTCTTGATGCGCTTTGTTTCGTTTTAGGTCGTCTTTCCACTAAGAGCATTCGTGCAGATAATTACGGTGATTTAGTTTACACAAAGGATGGGAACAAAGCAAAGGGCGGATTTGTATCCATAACTTTTGACAACTCCTCAGGAATCTTCGGTAATAACGCAAAGAAAATTGAGTTGGTTCGCGAAATCACGAAAGAAGGTAAAACAAAATATTGGTTAAATGGTAAACGAGCAACTCGAACTCAAGTTTTGGAATTATTAGAGTTGAGTCAAATCAGACCCGAAGGTCATAATATTATTCTTCAAGGCGATATTTCTTCGTTCATCACTATGTCTGGAAAGGACAAACGTAAATTAATTGAAGAAATTGCTGGAATCGGTGTTTATGAGCGAAAGAAGGAATCTGCGATTAGGGAACTGGACAAAGTAGAAATCAAATTGAGAGATGTTCAAATAGTTATGAATGAAAAGAAAACTTATCTAAATTCTCTTGAGACTGACAAGAAAACTGCGGAGAAATATCAATCTTATCTTTCTGAAGAAAAGTCTGCAAAATCTACTGAACTTCATTTGAAATTGGGAACTGCAAATAAACGTAGACAGGACGTTGCGTCCAAATTAGAAAGGGTGGAAAAACAGCGCGCTAAATTTCGGTCCAAAGTTGAAGAATCAAATAAGAAGATTGAATTTATTGAAAGTAAAATTAGCGATGTTGAAAGTAAAATTGAGAAAAAGGGGGGAGAAGAACAACTTGAGATTCAAAAAGAAATTGAGGATTTAAGATTTGATATTGAAAATGGAAAGTCCTTGATTAAATCATCTAACAACGAAATTCGGCGAATTGAAGATCGACGTAAACAATTAGATAAAAACTTGAAGGACATTTCTGGAAAAATAAAAATTAAAGATGATGAACTTTCTGATTTAAAAAATAAAGTCGGTTCTTTGGATTCGAAGGAAGCTTCGATTAAGAAGGAACTTGGAGTTTCGGGATTGTCTGTAAGTGATTTGGCCGAGGAAATTGAAAAGAAAGAGTCCGTCTTGTCTGAGTTAGAAAGTAAAAAAAATAATTATATCGAGGAACGAGCCTCTCTAAGCGGTAATTTAGAAGTTCTTTCCATGAAGATAAATTCTTTGAGTGAAACTCTGAAGGAAGTATTAATTGTTGAAACGAAGATTGAAAAAACTAAGGACGTAAAAACTCATTATAAAAATACAATTATTGAAATAAATTCTTTGAGTGATAGAGATTCTGAAATTTTTATTGAAATTAAGGAATTTCGAAAAAAGATGTTGGATGAAGAATCTAAATTGAATAAGCTTCAATTCGAATTGAATGCCTCACATGAAGCATTGATGAGAGATAGGGCAATTGGTGCAATTTTAAGGTATAAAGGTAAACTGGGCGAAGTCTATGGAACTGTTGCTCAGTTAGGTGAAGTTGATGAAGAATATGCTACCGCCTTAAAGGTTGCGGCAGGCGGTCGATTGAAGAATATTGTAGTTAAAGACGAAAAGGTTGCGATCAAATGTTTGAATTATTTGCGATCTAAGCGATTGGGGGTCGCTACATTTCTTCCGCTAAATAAAATCAATAGTTATGCCAAAAATGCTGTTCCTCGAGGTAACGGTGTAATTAATATGGCTCATAATTTAGTTAAGGCTGAAAGCAAATTCAAGAAAGTCTTTGAAAATATTTTGGGAAATACAGTAATTGTAGATAATACTGAAACTGCAAAGAGACTAGGTATAGGTAAATATCAAATGGTAACTTTAGAGGGAGATATTTTTTCCAGAAGCGGTTCGATTAGCGGTGGTTATCGGCGAGAGACTAGCTTATCTTTTTCCAAGAAAACGAGTGATGCCGAATTAGAGCATTTAATTAAAAATATTGATCATTTCCGGAGTAAAGTAAAAAATTTAGAAAAGGAAAGAGACGGCATTGACAGAGAATTAATCAAATTGCGAAAATTAAAATCTGAAATTGAATCCGGAATGGGTGTTTTAGATGAGCCTAAAGAAAGTTCTGCTGAAATCAAAAACAGATTGTCTGATTTAATTAATGAGCAAAAGCGAAGTTCTTCGAGATTTAAAACTCTGGAAAAAGAATTGAAATCATTGACGGATTCCCTACAAAAAACTAAAATTGAGCGAAACAGTTTAAGATCTAAATCTAAGGAATTACAATTCGGTAAACAAAAGAAAGACCTTGATAAACTTGATTCAGCGCGTTCAAATTTGAATGCGGAAATAGCGACAATTGAAGCCACAATTGAAAATGCTCTACTTCCTGAAAAAGAAAATATCGGTAGAGTTATTCAAGGATTAGAAAAGGAAAAAGTTGAATTTAATACTCAGATAAAAACTGAGTCAGAAAATGTGAAAACTAAATCTGGGCGACTGAGTCACATGGAAAAGGCGGAAAAGGAATTTTATGGGCAATTGAAAAAATTATTTGGCGAAAAAACTAAACTAGGTGAGTTATTGAAAAAAGAACAGTCCAATATCAAGGAAATTGATTTGAAAGGTCTCGGTGAAAATGAAGAGTTTAATACTTTAAACATTGCTAAGGCAAAACTTGAATCCGAACTTTCTGGAATTAAAGAAGAAATTGAACCTTATCAAAAAATTAAAACGCTGCCTTACTTGAAAACCATTCAAGCCACAAAGCAGAAACAAGTAGAAATGCGAAATAAAGTTAATTCTCTGGGAAACGTGAATATGAAAGCTCTGGAAATATATGAAGAAGTTAGAAAAGAATGGGAAAAATTGAATTGGAGAGTCACCAAATTGGATACTGAGCGTCAGTCCATTGCAGATGTTATCAACGCAATTGAAACAAAGAAAAAAAATGTGTTCATGGAAACATTTAACAAAATTTCAACTAATTTTTCCAGAATATATTCTAGCATAAATAACGATGTTGTGAAAGGGAATATTATTTTGGAGAACGAAAACAATCCATTTGATGGTGGAGTTATGATTAAAGTAATTAAACCTGGGGCAAATTCCTTGACTGCTTTATCGGGTGGGGAACGGGCAATGGTTGCGATTTCATTCTTATTTGCAATCGCTGAATTCAATCCGTCTCCATTTTATTTATTAGACGAAATTGATGCTCCTCTTGATGGAGTTAACGTAAATAAAATGGCAGAATTGTTAAAAGAATATGCTAGAAACTCTCAATTAATTATCATATCTCACAAGGATTCAGTTATGTCCTCGGCAGAATTGTTACACGGTGTTTGGATGAATAAAAAACAAGGGGAATCATTCATTAGCAGTATGAAGGTAAAATAATGGGTACAAATAAAATCTATGACGCAATATTTTCAGAAGACGATATTAAATGGCAGTCTATTATTTATGAATTAATTAGAAGTAAAAAAGTTGATCCGTGGGATATTGATTTAAGTAAATTCTCTGAAGAATATCTTGGAACCATTTCCAAACTTAAGAGTTTGAATTTTCGGATTTCGGGAAAAGTGGTTTTTGCTGCCGCATTGATGTTAAAAATTAAAACAAATCATCTGGGATTGGATGATTTTATTTTATTAACAAATGATGATGAAGATATTCCTGTTGAAGATTTTGAATATGATGAAGATCAATATATTGATCCTGATGAACAAAAAATAATGAATTTGGCTCGCCACATTCGACATAATACAAAAAAGAAATATTTAATCGAACCGAGAACTGTAAGACCTAGACAACGGAAAGTTACTGTTGTAGAACTTATGAGTGCTTTGAAGAAAGCAATTGAAGTTGATAAGCGGCGAGAGCGGCGTCGAAGCAAAATTGAAAGAGTTATTGCACCTGAAGAGATATTTGTTTCCAAAAAGGATTTGTTAACTGACCAAATAAAAACTGTAAACTCTAGATTGTTGGAATTATTTAGTAAAAATAAAGCAAAAATTTTATTTGAAAAATTGTTAAATAAAGGTGATGAAAAAGATAGAGTGCAAAACTTTTTGCCAGTTTTACATTTAGCAAATAATGGTAAATTGAATATTCATCAAGAAAAACCATTTGATAAAATATATTTGGAGGTTTTGAATGGACGAAATTAAAGGACAAATTGAAGCGTTGCTGCATTGTAGACCTAAAGGTTTGACTTTAGAAGAATTATCAAACCATTCAGGAGTTTCTTCTAAAGGTTTATTGAAAAAATTGTTGAATGAAATACAAGAAGATTATTCTAAACGAGCCAGCGGATTAAAGATTATTAATCAAGATTCCACTTGGAGGATGGCAGTAAAGGATGAACATATTGAAACTGTTCAAGATGTTGCTCAGCCCGAAATTAGCAAGGCGGTTTTGGAAACTCTTGCGTACATTGCGCATAAGAAAAGTATTCGTCAGGCTGATGTTGTAAGAATTCGAAGTAATAAAGCATACGGTCATATCAAAGAGCTTGTTGAAAACGGATTTCTTGAATCTAAAAAGGACGGTGCTAGTAAAAAACTGTGTCCGACTCGAAAGTTTTATGAGTATTTCAAACTTACTGAAGATCAGCCATTAGAATGAAAGTACTTACCAATTTAGAACTCGAAGTAGTTGTTAAAGAACTTAATGAGACGATTTTGAACTCAAAAGTATCAAAAATATTTTTACCTGAAACGCGAATACTTCGAATCGATTTACACAAATCGAGTGTAGGTAAATCTGCATTGATTATTGATTCAGGAAAAGGAATTTATTTATCTGAATTTAAATTAGAAAATCCTACAACTCCTCCTGCGTTCGCAATGTTTCTGCGACGGCACTTGAATAATTCTATTTTGAAGAGGATTCATTTGCAACAAGGTGAACGAATTGTTGAATTGGTTTTCAAAACAAAGAATGGTGACAAAAAATTAATTGTTGAACTACACAGCAAAGGAAATTTTATACTAACTGATTCCAAAAATAAAATCATAAATTCTGCAGTTATCGTTGAGACTGCTAAGAGAACTGTCAAAAAGGGCTTTGAGTACGAATATGTGGTTTCAGAGTTTGATATTCGAAAAGTTGATTTACACGACTTTACTGAAGCAACTAAAAATTGGTCTGGAACCTCTCTGATTCGATTTCTGGCAGGTGGATTGAAAATTGGTAAGATTTATGGTAAAGAAATTTGTAATCAATCAAAGATTGATTCTGAAAGAGATGTTGATTTACTATCTGCTGGAGAAATAAAAACACTTCATACTGAACTAACTCGCCTTCTGTCTAAATTTGATTCTCCCGTTCCAATATTAACTAAAAAAAATGCGTTTCCTTTTGAATTAGTTGAACATTCTGGAACCAACTTCAATACTTTCAATGAAGCATTAGATAATTTGTACTCTCGCGAACTAGAACTAAAGGCTCAAACGAAGCACGAAACAACGCACAGCCGTGCCAAAATTAAACTTGAGAAAAATATTGAAAAACAAGAAAAGTTGATTGATGAATTGACGTTGACTGGAACTAAAAATCAAGAATTAATCAAATTAATTTATGAGAATTATGAAATTATTTCGAATATTTTGGAAAAAATCACTTCAGCTAGACAAACTCACTCTTGGGACGAAGTTGAAAATGCATTGGATAAATCTGCTGGTGCCGAAATGGAACTCTTAGAGAAAATAAATAGAGAATCGAACTCACTTATCTTGAACCTGAGCGGTCACGCTGTTGAATTAAATCTCGATTCGAAGATTGAGAATTTAATTAATGAAATCTACACAAAAAATAAGAAAATATCTCGCAAAGTTGAGGGTGCCAAATCTATGCTATCTAAGTTCAAGTCTCAAGGCGTCGTAGTTCCGGTACCTGAAAAACCCAAATTGAAGCGACAGTTAAAGCGAGCGTGGTTCGAAAAATTCAGATGGTTCCACACTTCAAACGGTTTACTGGCAATTGGAGGCCGAGATGCGACAAGTAATGAGGTCTTAATTAAGAAACATCTTGAAGTTGGAGACTTGGTATTCCATACTGAAATGTCTGGTTCGCCGTTTTTTATCCTAAAATCGGGACGAGCTGCTAAAAAATTGGATATTGAGGAAGTTAGTATCGCGACCGCATCTTATTCTCGTGCCTGGAAATTGAACATGTCGAGCGCAGATGTTTTTTATGTCAATCCTGAACAAGTTTCTAAAACACCTAATCCCGGGGAATTCTTGAATAAAGGTAGTTTTATGGTTCGAGGTAAACGTAATTTTCTGACAGTTAAGCTAGAAACTTCTATTGGTATTAAAGAAAATACTGTTATCGGCGGTCCGACTTCTGCGATTTTGTCTCAGATTGATGATTTTTTTACACTTATTCCCGGAGAACGAAAAAAATCGGACATAACGAAGTTTATTTCGCAGAAAATTGGGAAATCTTCAGAAGAAGTCATTAGATTTGTTCCTAATGGAGAATCTAAATTACTTTAGATATTTCTCAAAATCTTCTTTATTCCATCCGACTTCAGCTAAATTATCTGTAATTTGCAGCTCAGAAAGTCCTCTTTTTCTAGAATTCTTAATATAACTTGTTAACGGATCTTTTTCGGCACGTGGCAGCTTGAAAACTAATATTAGTGCGCCAATTAGAAAGGGGATAGTTAGGAATAAAATGGGGTTTATTGTAGGAATAGATATTGCCAACCCGGTTAAATTTCCTTTCGGGATTAGAAAAGTAATTGACGTAGCGACCATAATTATTCCAAGTGATGCAAATATCAATGTGAGAACGCCGTCTTCATCCATGTGATTCATATATCGACTTTATATATAAATTTTGAGCCATAGTCTTAAATAACTTCATTTCTTAACAAAAGCATGGAAAAAGTGCTTGAAAAAATGAAAAAACGGGTTGCGTTAAGCCAGAAAGAAGATTCGAATATAAAGAGTACCATCAAAGATTTCAAAAGTAAAATTGAGCCAATTTTGTCCGAAAAAAAGATCAATGCTAATATTTTCGTTGGAGGAAGTGTAGGAAAGGGTGCAAATTTGCCCGGATTACACGATATTGACATTTTTGTCCGGTTTAAGGAGGACGGCGAGCTTTCTGAAACGCTTCAAGACGTTTTAGATTCGTGTTTTAAGAAAGTTGTGCGATTAAATGGTTCTCGAGATTATTTTAAGGTTGAGTTAAACGGTTTTGAGGTGGAAGTCATTCCCGTTCTTTACATAACTCGACCCAATCAAGCCAAAAACATTACAGATCACTCTCCCTTTCACGTTAATTGGTCCAAGCGGAAGTCAAAAAACCTCATTGAAGACGTTAAAATTTCTAAACAATTTTTCAGAGGAATTGGTGCATATGGCGCCGAGTCATGGATTGGCGGATTTTCGGGACACGTAATTGAAATCTTGACCGTAAATTATGGTGGATTCAAAAAACTATTAGCTGCTATTTCAAAATGGGAAGATACTGCCTTTGCCGATGTTGAAAAATATTATCCAAATGAGAAAGATGCACGATTATCAATCTCAAAATCAAAGCAGGAGTCTCCATTATTAGTTATAGATCCGGTTGACAAAGAACGTAATGCAGCAGCAGCAGTAACAAGGGAAAAATATGACTTTTTGAAGGCAGAAGTTGAGATATTTTTGAAAAAACCAGTTGTAACTGCTTTTGATGAGACTATTATTACTGAAGACGATATCAAAAAATTGGTTAAGAAAAATAAGCTATATTTGTTCTCTGCTAAACCTGAGAGTCCTAAATTGGACGCATCTGGGGCCAAAATGCTAAATCACTATAAGAAAATCTCGCGAATGTTCATCGAAAATAATTTTGAATTAATTGATTCCGGATTTTTCTGGGACAAAAAGAACGACGGTCTTATTTGGTTTATTCTAAATCCGAAAGAATTGTCCAAAAAATATATTCTGAAAGGTCCTCCGACCTATGAAAGTAGTATAAATATTCTCAAATTCAAGGAAAAATATAAACGGAAGAAGGTTTGGCGAGAAGGGTATAATTATTTTGTTGAAGTTTCACGAAAATATATTAAAACTGACCAGATTTCCCGATTAGTTAAATCTGATGAAGAATTTAATTCTCTAACTCTGAAAAAATGAAGAAAACCATAATGCGACAATGGAATAAAATAGCTGAACTCGGGTTCTTTTATCGTCGAAATTTTAACTACGATTTGGAACCTTATTTCAAAAAAAGAGGGAAAATTTTGGATATTGGTAGTGGTGCGGGCCATCCTGACCTGAAAAAGTTTGGAGATGTAACTTCGTGCGATATAGCCATAGAAATGTTAAAGAAAAATTCATTGAAATCTGTAAACTGTGATGCATCAAATTTGCCGTTTAAGTCCAAATCTTTCGATTATGTGACTAGCTTTGCCACATTTCATCACTTGCCTAAAAAGGATGGTAAACAATTCTTATCTGAAATACATCGAGTCCTAAAAAATGATGGAATCGCGTATCTAACTTACGGATATTTATCTCAAAAAGGTAAATTAAGCATACATTGGAGTAATTTAGCTAGAACTTACTACTCTTTTGACTCGAGTGAGGTTGAAAAACTGTTGATTTCTTCAAAATTCTCTAATTATGAACTGTTTTCAGGTTCAAAATCTAAGAAAATCGTGACTTATTTCAAAAATAAAGAGGAGTTTCAGGAACATTTCAAAAATATGATTATAATATTAAAAAAAGTAGACGACTATAAGTCGTCTACCGTATAAACCTTAACTGCTGTTGAACGTGTAGGTTTCTTGCTTGCTATAATGTATTTTAGTCCTGCTTTGTAAGCAGATCTCATTATTGTTGCAGAAGTCTTTCCATCCATTACAATTGCTTGAGCGCCATCTAGCTCTTCAAGCACGGAATCTAGCTCCTTAACTGGAACTCTTCCTAAAATTTGTAAAGCATCGTCTAAAATAACTGCTGCTCCGTCACCCACAATCTCATCATGTAGTTCCTTCAGAGGAGTTGTGTCTGAAGGTAAACTTGACTCTTCAAATTTCTTTGTAGTTGTTCTTCGAGTACTTGTTTTTCGAGTTGAGGTAGTTTTTTTATTATTTTTACCTCTCAGCGCCATCAGAATTTCCTTCTGTGTCAACTCTTCAACTTCCTTTCCGTCAGGTGCTTTTACATTTAAATCAATTGATAATTTCTTGGAAATATTCTTTACAATTAATTCTCCGCCTCGATCTCCATCTACAAATAAGGTTATTTTCTTTCCTTCCACTAATTTTGCTAGTGAACGCGGTACTTTTGCTCCATTCAGGGCAATAGTATTTCGAATACCGTATTTCAATAGATTTACAACATCAGCTCTACCTTCAACGATTATTATTTCGTCTGCGCTTTCAAAATCTGGACCACCAGGTAATTTATCGCTGCCATACACTTCGATATCTGATGTTCTAACGTTTTCTGCGATTTCTACCGTCATTTCCTGTGCATCAGGTTGTGAATGAACTAATTCTTTCAAAAGTTCTTTTGCTCGATTCATGATATAATCTCTCTTTGTAGATCGAACGTCCTTGATACTTTCGACTCTGATTTTAGATTCAGAAGGTCCTACTCTGTCAATTGTTTCTACTGCAGCTGCAACTAGTGCAGTTTCAGATTTACTCATACTTGACGGAATAAGAATTGTTCCTCTGCTCTTACCGTTTTTTGATTCTAATTGGACTTCGATTCTACCGATTCTACCGGCTTTTTGAAGTTCCCTAAGCTCTAAATTTGGACCTAACAAACCTTCGGTTTGTCCAAATACAGCTCCGATTACATCTGGCCTTTCTGCCAGTCCTGTTAAATTTATTTTAGCATAAATATTATACTTTATTGATATTGGACTTATTTTTCCCATTTTATATTTCTCCTAATTAAAAACTGCCATTCGGCGGTGCTGCGCTCTGCAGCGGTGCGCTTAATGCGCTTCAAGTAAAATATGAAGTGAGTTAAGTGAATGTGTTTTTAATTGATACTAAAATCGTTCAAATATCATTTATAAAGGTTTTGGCCTATTCTCTACTGGCGTTCAGGGCCTCGTCAATCTTATCGTCGTCCCAGCCTTTATTTTTCAATGCGCCTCTAATCTGTTCATTCGAAAATCCTTTTGCTCTCTGTGTTTTAATATATTGTCCAGGTCCGGCAGGTTCAGCTGGCCGCGCAGGCATCGTACTTGTTGTAGTCGGCTTTGCTCCAATACTTACATTGTGGCTTCCCAACAATCCTTTCTTCCAAGCATAAAATGCCCCTCCTCCTAAGAGTGTTAAGAAAGCTAAAAGAACAAACATTCCCGTCCAAGATCCGCCCTCACCACAGTCGTCTGAATTTCCGCTGTGCTCTCCCAGAGCTTCGGCACAGTAACCATCATTCTTTATACAGTCAAGTGGTGTTGAAGATGATTTCTCTCCTTCTTCACAAATTCCATTATATGGAGTATATAATGTCAATCCTGGCTGAGAACCTCCATATTCACTAAGATCTGGTTCTTCAGACTGACTTGACTCATCAGTAGATTCCTGAGTTACTTGTTGCACCTTAGTTACTTTTCCGGTAGTGTCGACAGTGATATCCTTGTCTTCTATTCGAGTTATGTCTCCTTTCTTTAGTCCCAAATAGGTTAATTCCTCGTTAGTATAATTATTACCTTGAATTATGGTCAAATCAGAATAGTCTGGTGATTCTATTTCCTGCTCAGTTAAAATTAAAGTGGAGGTGGTAGTAGCATTATCTCCTTTATTATCTGTTACAGTCAGTTCAATTGTACATACTCCTGCAGTACAATCAGACATATTTGTGTAAATGTGATTTACGGTTTTTCCAGTTTTGACTATTTCGCTTCCTAATTTCCAAGTGTAGTCAGTAATTATTCCATCAGGATCGCTTGACTTAGTTCCAAGGAAAAATATTAAGTCTCCAACTTGTGCCTGTTCTACTGAAATTGTGAAATTTGCGATTGGAGGTATATTTGGTCTAGGTATACACGCATTAGTTCCTGCTTCAAATACTGTTTCAACTATAATAGATGGGTTCATGATATATCCTGCTTTACAGGACCAACCTGTTAGTAAAATTGGTGATCCTCCAAATCGAGAAGGTTGAGAATTCGGTCCGAATTGACTTTCAAGCACATCGATTGTGGTAGTATAACGTTCAGTGGTGGCTCCGTCATCATCTAAAATTAGGAATTCAAATGAGTCTTCGCCAATAAATCCTCGAACAGGAGAGTAACCCAAATTCAAGTCTGACATCGAATATATGCTGTCTTTGGCTACTGCACTCCCTGTAGCAGAAGTAAGAGTCCCACTCTTAGGCAAGGATAGTATCTTTATACTAAGGTCTTCGCTATCAATATCATTATATGTAAATCCTGCAGAATTAATTGCCAGTGCCGTAGATCTATATGTTTCAAACTCTGCATCATCGGCAGTAGGTCTATCGTTTCGAGGATTGACAATTACATCAAAAGTTGTTTCAACAGGATAGTTTTTGCCATCTGTAGCGACCAACGTAATTGTTGCTGTCCCAAATTGATCTTCAATAGGTTCTAAATTTAGACGATTATATTTATCTAGTTTTAATTCGGAAAATAATGCCAAATTATCTGCATCTGCACTAATTGTTAATGAATCTCCGTCAGCATCTTGTGCAGAAAGCATTATCATCAATTCGCTATCTTCATACATTTGCACCGATCCAACATCTGAGATAACTGGTGCATCTTCAGTCGGGTTTATGCTCACTGTGAAATCGTATATCTCGGTTGACCTTGCTCCGTCCGTAGTTTTTACATCAAATGTAAATTTATAATTTCCTGAAG
>Ga0066863_10000039_pt1 | contig 44431 bp, 40 predicted proteins | sample ETN02SmetaG_2_FD_65495 | JGI IMG/M metagenome (GOLD analysis project Ga0066863, IMG submission 65495) | Marine microbial and viral communities from oxygen minimum zone, Eastern Pacific Ocean - ETNP2014F10-02SV253 | ecosystem: Environmental > Aquatic > Marine > Oceanic ...
GAATCAGGTAATATTACTAAGCACTTTTCATTTTTATTAAGATTCTTAGATGCTTTTAAAGCTGCCCAGACAGCTCCTCCTGAAGAGCCTCCAACTAGTAACCCTTCTTCTTTAATAAGTCTTCTAGCCATAATGAAAGAATCTTTATCATTAATTTTAATATATTCATCAACTAAATTATTATTTAAAACATCAGGGAAAAAATCATATCCAATCCCTTCTACTTTATAAGAAAAAATTTCTTCGCCTCCTCCTAAAATTGAACCAAATGGATCTACTCCAATAATTTTAATATTTGGTAATTTTTCTTTTAATTTTTTTGCAACTCCTGTAATAGTACCTCCCGTACCTACCCCAGCAACAAACATGGATAAATCTTCACCCATATCATTTAAAATTTCATTTGCGGTGAATTCATAATGCACATCCGGGTTGTTTACATTAGAATATTGATCTAAAATATGAGAATTTGGAATTTCCTTATTTAATTTTTTTGCTATCTCAATATGACTATCTGGATCATCCCAAGCAGCTTCTGTCCTAGTTCTAATAATTTTAGCTCCAAGAGATTTTAACACAACTTCCTTTTCCTTGCTCATTTTCTCAGGCATTGTTATTATCATTTTATAACCTTTAACCGCAGCAGATAATGCTAACCCTATACCGGTATTCCCAGATGTGGGTTCAATTAAAGTATCACCTGGTTTAATTCGTCCTTCTTCCTCAGCCATTTCTAGCATATGCTTCCCAATTCTATCTTTTATAGAACCTCCAGGATTAAAAAATTCACACTTAGCATATATTTTACAATCTAAATTTTTTGTAACTTTATTTAAGCGTACTACAGGAGTTTCCCCCACTGTATCTAATATATTATTTAATTTCATTCCTTATACCTCAATATTTCCTTTAAATTCAATTATTGCTTTAGATGAAAAAAAATTTCTTTTATAATCATTGGCAAATAAAATCTTAGAATCACCTCCATCATTAATAATTTTTATTGATTTAATATTACTATTCTTACTGTAATCATACGCACAAGCAAAACTTCCTGAAGCACAAGAATCCATAAGTGATTCAATACCTTTTTCGTACGTTTTTACTTGAATGGTATCTAAATTTATTCGCTTATAAAAATTAACATTAATTCCATCAGGATAAAACAATTTATCATACCTCATTTTTTCCATTATTTTTTTTAGCTCTTTTTTATTACTCCAATCATAAGCATAATTTATAACTAAATGTTTAGCTCCTGAATCTAAATAATTACCACAACTATAATTTATTTTTATATCCCTTTTTTTATAAACAGGCTTATCAATTTGAACTTTCACAATATTATCCTGGTCATTGATTGTTTTATATCTTATTTTATTTGAAATAATATCAAAATCATCTTTTTTAAATTCATTTTTCAATACAAATGATGAGCATATTGCTCCATTTAAACAAAATGTTTCCCAGCTTCCATCATTATTGTAATAATCCATAAAAGCCAAATCTTCTTTATAGTTTAATAAAATTAAACCATCTACAGATGATTCCTTTTTATAATTACATATTTTTCTAATTGTATCTATTGAAAAAACAGAATAATCAAGATTATTCTCATGTAATATAATTTTAAAATCATTGCCATTGCTATTACACTGATAATATTGGATTTTCATTTAATAATTTTATCTCTCTATAAAAAAGGTAAGTTTCTATCTTTATCAGATAAAACAATTTTTTTCTCATCTATATCCCAATTAATACAAATACTCTTATCATCATATCTAATACCAGAATCATAATCTTGATTATAGATTGAATCAACCATATAAGAAACTACTGCTTCTTTACTAAGTGTTAAAAAAGCATGCCCAAAACCTTTTGGAATAAAAAGTTGATTTTTATTTATATCATTTAATTTTACAGATACATATTTCTTATATGATTTAGAAGTAGGCCTTAAATCTATTGCTATATCTTGAATTTCACCTTTTATAACTCGAACTAGTTTTGATTGTTCAAATGGTGTTTTTTGAAAGTGTATTCCACGAATAACTCCATATGTTGAAAAAGATTCATTAGATTGAATAAATTCACAATCAAGACTATTTGATAATTCCTGATTAAATGATTCAAAAAAATAACCTCTAGAATCATTATAAATTTTAGGTTTAATTAATTTAACATCATCTATATTTGTTTTTTCAATAATCATAAATTTATTTACTTAATTAAATTATCTAACCACAACTTTTTTTGTCTAGAAAAATTTGATCTATGACTTTTATAATTTTTACAACCATATAATTTATTAAACTTTTTCTTTAATCTAATTTCTTTAAAAAGCTTTGTATATTTTTTCCACCTTTTTGAAAAACTATCATAAGTGGAAATTTGATTTGTATAACATCCATTAATTTTATACTCATTATAATAATTGTATAGCTTCATCCAAAAATCAGAATCAACCGCACAAGAAAATTCAGATGTCCACTCTCCTAAACCTCCAATATTATTAAATATATTCTTTTTTATTCCTATAGTTGTTCCTTGAACTCTATAGCTCCCATAAGTTCTATATCTATTATTATTATCTTTAATTTGCCCAAACACTAAATCATAATTTTTAAATAACTTAACTAAGTTATCTATTGAATGTTTAGAAATAAAATAATTATCGTCATCTAATAATAATAAATTTTTACTTTTTGATATATTTACAGCACAGTTTGTGATAAATGCTTTATTCATGCTATTATTTATTTTAGGATAATGTATCCATTTAGATATACCCTTTATATTAAGATTCTGGATTAATAAAAACTCTTTTAAAATTTTATCATCTAAAACATATACATCTTTATCTTTAAAGCTACTTATAGTTGAATAATTTTCTTTAAAAGGATAATCATACAAAGAGCCGTCATCAGCAATAATAATCTCTATTTTGTGCTGATCTTTTTGGTTATTAATTTCATTAATTGTTTTGATTAAAGGATTATTTGTTAAATCCTTAGGCTTAAAATGAGCTATTATAATTGACAAATCACATCTCATCTGCAATTCCCTTAAATAAATGCATATCAATATTACTAGTTATTTTAAAGTTTTTAATCTCTCCTTTAAAAAATTTTACTGATATATGGTTATTATAATGTAACGCTGTAGAAATATCATCATATCCATATGATTCTTTATTGGAAAAACTCTCTAAAATATTTTTTTTGAAGCCTTGCGGTGTTTGAATTTTTTTTATTTCATCTCTATTCAAATAAGTTATTGATTTATTATTTTTAGATATTATTGAATCTATAATATCTATATATGGACATGCTGCATCATAACTATTTAAATAATCAATACAGTTATCAATAATTTCTTTAGAAACTAGAGGTCGCGCTGCATCATGTATTAAAATATTTTCTGATTTACGAGATATTTTATTATATCCATTAAGCATAGATTGAAATCTAGTTGCACCTCCTTCAACCACCTTACATTCTATATATTTTTTTTTAATAATATCTATCCATTTAAAAGGTACAACTATAATTACTTCACTTACCTCTTTGTGATTTAGAAAAGTATTTATAGAATACTCTATTATTTTTTTATTATTAAATTCAATAAATTGCTTAGGGATATCAGCTCTAAACCTTTCGCTAATACCACTTCCTAAAATTATTGCACTATTCATTATTATCCTTAAATTGAATACTATATAATTTTTTATAATATCCATTTTTTTCAATCAACTCATCATGTGAACCAGTTTCTTTAATCTCACCATCTTTTAATACAATAATTCTATCAACATTTTTAATAGTGGTCAATCTATGAGCAATCATGATTACAGTTCTATCCGTAACAAGATTATCAATTGCTTCTTGAACCTTTTGTTCTGATTCTGAATCTAACGAAGATGTCGCTTCGTCAAATACTAAGATGGGGGGATTCTTTATAATTGCTCTTGCTATAGACAACCTCTGTTTTTGACCCCCAGATAATAAAGATCCTCTCTCACCAATAAGAGTATCATACTTTTTATCCAAAGATGAAACATATTCATCAATCTTAGCAATTTTAGCAGCTTCAATTATTTTATCATTTGATACCTCATCATGTCCATATATAATATTATTTTTTATTGTATTATTAAATAATATTGGCTCTTGAGATACAAGGCCAATTAAATTCCTTATAGATTTTGTATTAATTTTATCATATGATTTATTATCTATCTTTATATCTCCAACATTAAAATCATAAAATTTTAATAAAAGATTAGTAAGAGTTGTTTTTCCTGAACCACTTGTACCTACAAGAGCAATTTTTTCTCCTTTTTTAATAGTTAAATTAATATTTGATAAAATATTTTTTGAATTATTTGAATAAGAAAAATTTAATTTATTAATTTCAATTTTATCTTCAAATTTTTCTATTTTTTCTAGACCTTCTTCATTAGACCTTCTATATGGCTGATCAATCATAAAAAATAATCTCTCAGAGGATGCTAAGCCTGTTTGGATTGTGGCTATACTATTTCCAAGTTTTCTTGCAGGCTGCAACATTGCAAATAAAAAAATTATAAATCTCATAAAATCATTTGAAGACATCTTATTATAAACCAAAACTTCTTGCCCCCCATACCAAAGAAGACATACCCCTAAGCTTACTCCTATAATATCATTTATAGGGGTTGTAAGTCCAAATAATCTCTGATGCTTAAATTCTAATCTAAAAAATTTATAGTTTTCTTTTACAAAATTTGAAATTTCTTTTGACGTCATGTTAAATGCTTTAACTATTTTGATTCCAATAATTTTTTCTTCAGCATAACTTGATATATCTGCAATTTGAATACTTGCTCGTTTTACTTTACGTTTAATACTTTGACTTATTTTTAAAATAAGAAATCCAGAAACAGGTACAGTGCATAAAATTAACAATGTTAGAGAAGGGCTTATAAGAAACAGCATATAAACTAAAATAATAATACTTATTAATTCATTAATAAAAACTTGTAATGATTTATTAAATGCTACTTTTATCCAATTAATATCATTTAACATGATAGAAAGTATTTCTCCAGTTTTATTATTATCAAAAAATTGTAAAGAAAACCTTTGAATTGAACTATAAAATTTATTTCTTAAATTTTTAATAATATTCAATTGAATGTAAGAGATACTTACCCAGTTTATATAATAAAATATATTTTTAAATAAAAATGTAACAAATAAAAATATACAAATCATCTTAAGCTGAACAATTTGTGATTCAGAAGAAATTAAATTTGAAAAGAAATAATTAATTTTACCATTAAGGCCACTAAAACTTTGATTATTCAATGTCTCTGAATCAAATAGATTCCCTATTAATGTCCCAACAATCCATAAAGAAGCAACATTAAATAAACCGTATAATATTGAAGCAACAATTGATATAAATAAAATAAATTTATATGGTTTAAAAAAAGATGCTAATCTTATTAATGTTTTCAAATTCCATCTCCCTGTCTTATAACTTTATTATATTTATCAGTACAATCAATTATTGTAGACCCTTTTGAATTCTCATTTACTGAACCTGAAAAAATATTTAAATTCGGAAATTTCTTCTTAATTTTATTTATATCATTTAATGAATCTTCATTGTGAATATTAATACTTGTTGTAACAATTGGCTTATTAATAGTATCAACTAATTTTATTATAAAATCTAATTTAGGAATTCTTATCCCAATTTTTTTAGAATTTATTGTTAATATATCAGGTAATTTATTTTTTTTATTAAATAACAAAGTGTAAGGACCTGGAAAATATTTTTTTAAATCAATTTTATTTTTATCAACAGTACAAAAATGGTGTAACATCTTATTCGAACTTACAATTATGCTTAAAGGCTGAATTCTTTTTTTCAATTGATTTAATTTATTAATTGCATTTTCATTTGTTGCATCAACTCCAAATCCATATAAAGTATCTGTTGGATAAACTATTATTTCTCCACTTAGCAGAAATTGAGCTGCTTTATTTATATTTTCATTTATTGCTTCATAAATCATTATTGATAAATCCTTTTATCCCATTTTTTATGGAACCAAAAATACTGTTCAGGATATTTTTTTATAATATCTTCAAGCATTTTTGAATATATTGTATTTATTTCTACAATTATATCTTGTTTTTGTTCAGACTTATTTTTCAATTCAATATTTTGAATTTCTAAAAAATAAGTTAAATCTTCTTTTAAAATACAAAAACCAATTAATAATTTTGACTTAGTAGAGCTGTAAAAATGCCCTGCCCCTTTTGGAATAGAGCATGGCTCTCCAAAAAAATCAATATAAGTTCCATGTTTTTTAGCATTCTGATCACTTGCAATTAATAATATTTTCTTATCTATTAAAGATCTAAGCATTTTTCTTTTAGAACCCTTATTGGGAATTAATGTAACATTATCCAGCAATCTAGATTCATTAAAAAATTTGTCTCCTCCATTATTCTTTTGCTGTCTAGCTATAGCAGTTACATGTTTATATTTATGAAGTAATGATGTAATAACTTCCCAGTTACCAAAATGAGCTGTCATAAATATTATTCCATTATCAGATAATAAATGCTTCTCGTAGTTTTTATCAAATTTAATTGTTGTCTCATCTAATCTAATACTATACATTCTAATAAACTCTATCATTAGTTTACCAAAATGCTTATAAGTATTTTTTAAAATAGTGTTTATTCCTTTATTATCTTTATTTTCAAATGCTATTGATAAATTAATCTTCGCAACCTTACTTCTTAGTGGAAAAATATAAAACATTAATAATCCAAAAAAAGAGCCAATATAAAGAGAAAATTTTCTGGGTATTAATGATAAAATAAAACTGGAAATTCTTAAAAAAAAGTATGTTATTAGGTTAATCAAAAGGTAATTATAAATTATTAATTAAAAGTAAACATTATTGATTAAATTTAAGCACTTTTTTATAGTAATATGAAATCAATAAAAAATATAATACCAAAACACTTAAAAAAATATATTGTTACCCAAGATTACTCTCAATATAATGAAATCGATCAATCAACTTGGCGTTTTATTATGAAAGTTTCTATTGATTTTTTTAAAAAATATGGTCATAAAATTTACTTAGATGGATTAAATAAAACGGGAATTACCTTAAATGAAATTCCAAAAATTAGTAATATTAATAATAAACTAAATAAATTTAACTGGGCAGCTATTCCTGTACGAGGTTTTATTCCACCTAATGCATTTATGGAATTCCAATCACTTAAAATACTTCCTATAGCTGCTGATATGCGAACTCATAAACATTTAACATATACGCCAGCTCCAGATATAGTTCACGAAGCAGCAGGACATGCTCCAATCATTGCCAATAAAGATTATTCAAACTATCTAATTAATTATGGGGAGGTTGCCAATAAAGCCATTATGTCATCAGAAGATATGGATCTATACTATGCAATAAGAGCTCTCTCAGATATAAAAGAAAAACCTAATACATCTAAAAATGATATAAAAAATTATAATATGAAATTAAAAAAAGCATATCAAAACATTACATATATAAGTGAATCTGCTCTTCTTTCTAGAATGAATTGGTGGACAGTTGAATATGGTCTAATTGGAGATATTAATAATTATAAAATTTATGGTGCTGGCCTTCTTTCTTCTGTAGAAGAAAGTGAAAATTGTTTAAATAATGCTATTAGAAAAATACCTTTTTCAATTGATTGCATTAACTATAAATATGATATAACAGAGCAACAGCCTCAGCTATTTGTTACAAAAAACTTCAAACAACTTTCAAAAGTATTGGAGCAACTTTCAAATAAAATGTCATACAAAATTGGAGGTGAGTATGGATTGAAAGAAGCAATAAAAGCAAAAACATTATGCACAATTGAAATTGATCATAATATTCAGATATCAGGAATTGTTGAAAAATTTATATCAAAAAATAATGTTCCTATTTTCATTAAAACTATTGGAGGAACACAATTAAGTTTTAATGAAAAAGAGCTAAAAAATCATGGAACAGAATATCATGCTAATGGATATTCTTGCCCTATTGGTAGATTGAAAACATATAATAAATCTATTGATAAATTATCATATGATGATATTGACAAATTAAATATAAAAATTAATAAAACTATTAAATTAGAATTTTCAAGTGGAATAAGCTTAATAGGAACTATAAAAAAAATTAATAAAAAATTATCAAAAATTATTATTATTGAGTTTAGTAATTGTACTGTTAAATATAATAGCAAATTTTTATTTAAACCTGAATGGGGTGATTTTGATTTAATCTGTGGAGAATCAGTTAATTCTGTATATGGAGGAGTTGCAGATAAATTAAACTATAATAAAAAAGAATATAGAAAATCAAAATATGAAGACCTTAATAAAAAACAGTCATACAATAATACTGACTTAAATAAATTACATAAAGAATCTAAAGATTTGACTCAAAAATACTCAGATAAAAAATTATTGAAAATATTTAATAAAGCTATCAAGGAATGCCCTGATGAATGGTTAATTCTATATGAGTTATTAGAAATATCTAATACATATTCAAGCGCAGAAATAACAAATAAAATTAAAAAATCATTTAATAAATTTATATATAGAAAAAATCCTGAATCTAAGGTTATTAAACGCGGATTAAACCTCATTAAATAAAACTTTCATTAGATTTATTCTCTACTTAAATTATATACGATAAAATAACTCGTATACAACATGTTAAAAATCACTAAAACAGCTGAATATGCATTGATAGCTATAAAACATATGAGCAATATAGAATCTCTATGCTCATCAAGTTATATTGCTAATCAATATAATATCCCCAAAGAGATAATGGCCAAGACATTGCAGAAACTATCAAGAAAAAATTATATTAATGCAATAAGAGGACCTAAAGGAGGATATTCAATTAATAATTCAATTAAAAATGTAAATCTAATTCAGTTTATTGAAGATATTGAAGGACCTATTGGTATAAGTCAATGCTCAACAAATGAAGATTGCAACTTAATTAATTGCTGTAATATTAAAGACCCAATTAATAAAATCAATAAGAACATTAAGAATATTTTAAGCAAAGTTAAACTTAAAGATATAGCCCTTTAAATAAAATGAACAAAATAAAACAAACCAAAAAACAATTATCAGATATTTCAAATAGTGAATACAAATATGGATTTAAAACTGATATAGATGAATTCAGATTACCCAATGGATTAAATGAAAATATTATTAAATCTATATCTAAAATTAAAGATGAACCAAAATGGTTATTAGATTTTCGGTTAAAGGCATACAGTAAATGGAAAAAAATGAAGGAGCCAAATTGGCAAAACTTAAACTATCCTAAAATTGATTTTAATGATATTTGTTATTATTCATCACCAAAAAAAAAGAAATTAAAAAGTTTAGATGAGGTTGATCCCGAATTATTAAAAACATATGATAAACTAGGGATTCCATTAGATGAACAAAAAATGCTATCTAATGTAGCTGTTGATGCAGTTTTTGATAGTGTCTCGATTGCAACAACATTTAAAGATACTTTGAAAAAAGCTGGGGTAATATTTTGTTCTTTTTCTGAAGCAGTTATAAAATATCCAAAATTAGTAAGGGAATACTTAGGAACTGTTGTTCCATCAATAGATAATTATTATGCGGCTTTAAATTCAGCAGTATTTAGTGATGGCTCTTTTGTTTATATTCCTAAAAATACAAAATGCCCCATGGAACTCTCAACCTATTTTAGGATAAATGCTGCCAATACAGGCCAATTTGAAAGGACTTTAATTATTGCTGATGACAATTCATATGTAAGCTATTTAGAGGGTTGTACTGCTCCGATGAGAGATGAGAATCAATTGCATGCAGCTATTGTTGAATTAATTACTTTAGATAATGCAGAAATTAAATACTCAACTGTTCAAAACTGGTACCCTGGAGATAAAAATGGTAAAGGTGGCATATACAATTTTGTAACAAAAAGGGGGCATTGCAAAGGAGATAATTCAAAAATTTCATGGACACAAATAGAAACAGGATCATCTTTAACTTGGAAGTATCCAAGTTGTATTTTAAGAGGAAATAATTCTATTGGAGAATTTTATTCAGTAGCACTCAGTAATAATTATCAACAAGCAGATACTGGTACTAAAATGATTCATTTAGGTAAGAATACAAAAAGTACAATTATATCTAAGGGGATTTCTACCGGAAATGGTCAGCAAACATATCGTGGAGAAGTAAAAATAATGAAAAATGCAATCAATTCACGAAACTTTTCTCAATGTGATTCAATATTAATAGGAAACAAATGTGGTGCACATACACAGCCCTATATAAATATAAAAAATGATTCGTCTAAGATAGAACATGAGGCAACAACATCTAAAATAGGTGAAGATCAACTTTTTTATTGTAATCAAAGAGGCATTTCAACAGAAAACGCAATATCTTTAATTATTAATGGGTTTTGCAAAGATGTTTTTAAAAAATTACCAATGGAATTTGCTATTGAAGCACAAAAGTTAATGGAAATAAGTCTGGAAGGATGTTCGGTAGGATAAATGTTAAAAATAAATAATCTAAATGTTGGTGTTGATAATAAAAATATTTTAAAAAATATTAATTTAAATATAAATAAAGGTGAATTGCATGTAATAATGGGAAGAAATGGAACAGGCAAAAGTACTCTTTCAAATATAATTGCTGGCAAAGAAGGATATAATATCAATAGGGGCAAAATATCATACAATAATAAAAATTTATTGCAAATGAGCACAGAAGATAGAGCCCTTAATGGTATTTTCATGTCATTTCAATATCCTATATCAATACCTGGTTTAAATACAATGCATTTTTTAAGGACTTCAGTAAATTCAATTAGGAAACATCGAAAAAAAGAGGAATATAGTTCAGGTGAATTCATAAAAATGTTTAAAGAAAAATTGCAACTAGTTGGACTAGATGAATCTTTTGCAAGAAGATCTGTTAATAATGGGTTCTCTGGTGGAGAGAAAAAAAGATTCGAAATATTACAAATGCTTTTAATAGAACCTAAATTAGTTATTTTAGATGAAACTGATTCAGGACTTGATATAGACGCTTTAAAAATTGTTGCTAATGGAATTAATAGTTTTAAATCTAATAATAATGGATTTTTATTAATAACACACTATTATCGAATAATCAAATATTTAGACCCTGATTTTGTTCATGTACTTTTAGATGGGAAAATAGTTGAATCTGGAGATCAAAAACTAGCATTAAAATTAGAAGAAGAAGGCTATGGTTGGCTTGAAAAATAAATTAGAATTAAAAAATGATTTAATAAAGAAAATCAATACTTTTACATTCCTAAATAAAGAGCAATGGAAATATACTAATTTTAATTATTTAGCAAATTTCAATTTTAAGAAAAAAAATATTTCAAAAAATCCATTTACTATAAAAAAAAGTGACTCAATTGAAATGCTCTCTTTAAGTGATTTAATAAAAGAAAAAAATGAGCTATATCTAAAGTTTTTTAACAAAATAATACCTCAAGAAAATAAATTTATTTTATATAATACAACTTATTTCCATAATGGATATTATTTTGATATAAAAAAAAATTCTACCGATGCACATATCTTTATTGATAATAAAATAGAAACAAATTCAAAAAATAATTTTACTAATGACCGAATGATTTTTAATTTTAACAAACATTCTAAAACAACAATATTTATAAATGAAAAAAATATTGAGAAAATCAAAAATAATTCAGTTTATGAATTATATCTAGATGATAATTCAACTGTTGACTTTATCATTCACTCTAACCAACCAAATGCTACAAAAATTTTAAATCTAAGTGCTAATATAAATAAAAATGCAACTCTAAATTTTTATACTATTAACATATCTGGGGAGTTAATTAAAAATAATTACTATATTAGTCTTAATAAAAAAAATAGCACCTGTAATTTTAATGGGGTTGGATTACTTAATGAAAAAAATCATATTGATAATTATGTAGAAATAAATCATAATAAAAAACATACTATCAGTAATCTTAATTATAATAATATCTTAAACGACTATTCTAAGGGAATCTTTTATGCTAAAACAATTATAAATAAAAAATGTAGTCAATCTGAAGCATCACAAAGTAATAAAAACATGCTCTTATCAAAAAGTTCATCAATTCAATCAAACCCTCAATTAATTATAAATAATGATGATGTACAATGCGCCCATGGATCTACCACTGGAGAGATTGATTCTGATGCATTATTTTATATGCAATCTAGGGGGATTAAACTAGAACAAGCAAAAAAAATGCTAATAAATAGTTTTTTATCTAATCTGATAGATAAAATAAAAGATCAAAAAGCACTAAAAATAATAAATAAACAAATAAATTCATGGATTAAAAATGTCAACTAGAAAAAGAATCCATGAAATAAAAAATATTTTTTCTATCTTCGATGATCCATTAGATAAGTATACTGAAATAATTGAATTTGGTAAAAAAAATGATTCTTTTGATAGCACACATAAATCAGATTTATATAGAATTCCAGGTTGTACCTCACTTGCCTGGGTATATGTCAAAAAAAATAAAAATAGATATAAAATACATACAAATTCTGAGGCATTTATTGTAAAAGGTTTACTTAGTATTTTAGAATACATTATAAACGATTCAACAAAAAATGAAATTTTCAATTTATCAATTATAGAAATATTATCTGAAATAGGTCTTGATAAATCAATTACAAGTCAGCGTACAAATGGATTTTTAAATGCATTAAATAAAATAAAAGAACAAATTAATGAATATGAAAAATGATGACTTTATAGAAGTTTTAGAAGATTGTAGTGCTCATTTAATTCCATCTGGAGATGCAATAAAATTAAAAAGAGGTACTAGAGCAAAAATCACACAATCTTTGGGTGGTGATTTTACTTTATATGTTAATGGAAACCTTGTAAAAGTAAATGGGAAATTTGCAAAATCTCTAGGTCAAGAAGAACAGATTATTGAAAAAGATGAAAATATATTGGACTATGATGAAAAACATATTTGGGGAATTTTAAAGATGTGCTATGACCCTGAAATCCCAGTAAATATAGTTGATCTAGGCTTAGTCTATGATTTGAAATCTGAAAAATTAAATTCTGGTAAATATAAGATAAAGATTAAAATGACTTTAACCGCTCCTGGATGTGGTATGGGTCCAGTAATTGCACAAGATGTAGAAGATAAGGTTTTAGGCATTAGTTTTGTAGAAGTTGTTTTAGTCGAAGTTGTTTGGGAGCCCCCTTGGAATCAAGATATGATGACAGAAGAAGCAAAATTAAAATTAGGGATGATGTAGATGAAATTTGATGTAAATAAATATAGAAAAGAATTCCCTATAATTAATAATAAATTAATTTATTTAGATAATGCTTCTACGACTCAAAAACCAAATTCAGTTATTAATTCTATTTCTAATTTTTATAAAAAATCTAATGCGAATGTACATAGAGGAACTTATCAAATTGCAGAAGAAGCAACACTGCAATATGAAAATTCAAGAAAAACAATTTCACAATTCATTAATGCTGAAGATAAGGAAATAATTTTTACAAAAAGTACAACAGAATCAATTAATTTAATTGCTTATAGCCTAGGATTTAATTTTTTCAATAAAAATGATGAAATTTTAATTACTGAAATGGAGCACCATAGTAATATTATTCCCTGGCAAATAATATCGAAAAAATTCAACCTTATCTTAAAGTATATACCCTTAAATAATAAAGGGGAATTAGATATTTCTAATTTATCAAACCTTATTACAAATAAAACAAAATTGATATCAATTACTCATATGTCAAATGTGTTGGGAACAATAAATCCTATAAAAAAAATTATTTCTATAGCTAACAAAAAAAATATTCTAACTCTAATTGATGCAGCGCAAAGTATTTCTCATATACCAATAGATGTTAAAAAAATAAATTGTGATTATTTAGTTTTTTCTGGTCATAAAATAATGGGACCAACTGGAGTAGGTGTTCTCTATGGGAAAAAGGATTTACTTAATTCAATGGAACCATTTTTAACAGGTGGACATATGATCAAAGATGTCAGTATGGAGAAGTCAACATATAGCTTGTCTCCATTTAAGTTTGAAGCCGGAACTCCCAATATTGCCCAAGCAATTGGTTTATGTGAAGCAATTAAATTTTATACCAATTACAGCTATAATGATATGCATAATTATTTAAATGAACTTTATTTATACTTAATTGAAAATTTACAATCTATACCAGGAATTAAATTATATTCATATAATAGGAATAATGGTCCAGTTATATCTTTTTCAATTAATCAAATGCATGCATATGATATTGCAAAATTATTAGATACATCAAAGATTTGCATTAGATCTGGGCACCATTGTGCTCAACCAATTTTAAATAAATTTAATTTAGAATCTATAAATAGGGTAAGTCTATATTATTATAATACTTCAGAAGAAGTTGATTTATTGAAAAAAAGTTTATTAAAAATAATAAAAATTTTATCTTAAATATCTTTTGTTAAAACTGACTTAAGCTGACCTTGCTGATGCATTTCTAATGCTATATCACAACCCCCAATTAATTTACCTTCAACAAATAATTGTGGTATTGTTGGCCAATTAGAATGTTTTGATAACTCAACTCTAATATTTGGATTTTCTAAAACATTAGTTGCCTCAAAATCAACATCATAATAATTTAATATTTTAACTATAGTTGCTGAAAACCCACACATTGGTCTATCTTTAGTCCCCTTCATATAAAGCATAATTCTATTATTATTAATATCATTAATTATTTCTTCTTTTAATTCCATTTTACTCTCATTTTATTAAAGGTTAGAATTACAGTTGTAAATTTATTATAATTTACTGCGTTAATTATAATAGTTTTTAAGTTAATAAATGAAAAAATATGTAACAATAATATATCTTAGTCTAATTCTTTGCTCAATTTCTGAAGATAGGCCTAAAATTGCTGTTGTTTTATCTGGAGGTGGAGCTAAAGGTATAGCTCAAATACCAACCTTACAAATTATAGATTCTTTAAATATACCTGTAGATTATATCGTTGGAACAAGTATGGGTTCAATAACTGGAGCACTATATTCAATGGGGTATTCTAGTGATGAAATTTTAAATGAAACATTTAAAACAGATTGGGATATGGTATTATCAAATTATAAAAAAAGAACAAATTTATATTTTTTCCAAAAAAGTGACTATGATGAATATCCAGTTGAATTTAATCTTTCAGGGATAACACCACAAACACCAATGGCTCTAACAAATGGCCATGGAACTTACATGAGCCTTAGTGATAAAGTTGGTGTTTATGAACTAATTAATAATTTTGATGAACTCCCAATACCATTTAGATGTAATGCTGTAGATTTATTATCAGGTCAAGAGATTGTTTTTAAAGATGGTTCTTTAACAAAAGCTCTAAGGTCAAGCACCTCGATTCCATCTGTATTTCATCCTGTAAAAGATAATAATTTTTTATTAATTGATGGTGGAGTATTAAATAACTTTCCTTCAGATATTGCTAAAAATCTTGGAGCTGATATTATTATTGGTATCAATGTTTCTTTTTTAAAAAGTGAAAGTAGCGATATAAATACTGTATTTGATGTCCTTTCACAGTCAATCTTATTAAACGGTTTTCAAAAAAGAATAGAAAATCTATATTATACAGATATCTTAATTGAACCGAAAGGTCTCAAATATTCTACTCTTTCATTTGATAAAAATACCCTTAATGATATTTATATGATTGGCAAAAAAGCTGCCTATAAAAAAATTGATAAATTTATAGAATTACAAAAGACTTTAAATGTTAAAGAAAAATCAATAATTCTATCTTCTATTCCAAATGATTCATTTATTATTAGTAATGTATTAATAAAATCAGATGATAATATTAATAAAATAGCACTTTTCCCAGAATCAGAATCTCAATTTTCTATAACAAAAGGATTATTTTTAAAAAAAATATCTCAAATAAGAAAATCTAAAAAATATATTAATTTTCATTATGAGCTCTATGAAAATAAAGATTTATATAATCTAATCATACATATAGAAAATGCCCCCGAAATAATTATAGATAGTATTTTTATTGAAGGAAATAAAAAAATATCAAAATCATTTATTAAAGAAATACTAAATGTAAAAAAAGGAGAAATATTAGACTTTAATAGTCTACGTAGCAATATTGATAAAGCTTACAATTTAGATCTATTTCAAAATATTAGATATGAAATACAAAACAATAAAAATAATAAAGCTGATATAAAATTTATTATAAAAGAAAATACTAATAATAGAATGAAGCTTGCTGGGCGATGGCATGATTACTATAAAATAATTGGAGATATAAAATTTGATTTAATAAATAAACCAATAAATAAATTTAGAATAACTGATCAAATTAAAGTGGGTAATACTATTAAAGAAAACAATATGAATATTTATTATATTGAAAATTTTAACTACCAATCAAAAATTATACCTGTTATTAGATTAAGCAATATAAAAAAAGAAATTAATTTTTATAATCCTGACAACTCCATTAATAGACAAAATATATATATTCGAGATTACTCATTTAATGCTATTATTAATTTCAAACAATATGGATATATGGATTTTGGAATCCATAAGCAAAAAATAAATTATCAATCTTCCTTAGAATTAGAAAATCTTTCTTACTATAGTTTTAATTTAAATATAGACCAAATTGATGATATCCTTTATCCCAGAACAGGATATAATTACAAATATTCATTTGAAAAAAGTAATAATAACTATAAATACTATTTAGGAAAATTAGAATTCAATCATTATATCCCTATATCTTATATATCTAGAATTAAATATTATGGAGATATAATTCATAGCAATTTAAATAATAGTGATAATCTATTAGTATCTAAAAGCATACATTATATGCCTTATGATAGAACTCTTTCATATAGTCAGTTTAATCTATTTGTAAATAAAATGCTTTCTCATGGATTAGAAATAAATATAGATTATAAAAATAGTACTACAATAAGATTTTTATATAATAATATATATGAATCTGAATTTAAGCATAACGGTGATATACATAATAATCTAACAAGTTATGGAGTTGGATTAAGAATTAAATCTATATTAGGTCCTTTGAATTTCATGTGGACCTCAACAAATGATCCTATCTATAACGGCAAACAAAATAATTATTTTTTTAACTTGAGTATTAATTATTAAGTATGTTTTTATATATGAACTTATATAAATTTGAGTCTTGATTTAGTTGCCGGGGTGGTGGAATTGGTAGACACGCTGGTCTTAGGAACCAGTGCTTAACAGCGTAAGAGTTCGAGTCTCTTCCTCGGCACAATCATCAACTAATAATATCATTAAAAAAATATTTTCTTTTAACAAAATAATTCCAAACTATACTATTTGAATAAATAATTTTTTTATTGAATAAATAAGTATCATTATTAATTCTTATTCTATGAACTAATCTTCTTCTTCTAAATAAATAAGGGATATTAAACAATGATAAGATTGCAAGATAATGAGAGAAAAAATGCAATACTCTTAAACTAAATAAATCTTTTATTGATGAAATAATTTCTAAAATTATCCTTAATGGAAATATTTTAATTACATTCATAAATTGATAATTACTTAATAGTAAAATCAAACTATTACGGTGATTTAAATATGTTTTATATGGTGAACCATAGCCTAAAGTTTTTGCTCCTTCATGATAAACAACTGATTTTGGGTTAACAATACACTTATAATCAGCTAAATTAGATTTCCAACAATAATCTATCTCTTCCATGTGTGCAAACAATTTTTCATCAAAGCCGCCCATATTCATAAAAATAGATTTTCTAGTTAGAAAAGCAGTACCTGAAGTCCAAAATACATCTCTAGCTTTTTCATACTGCATAATATCCTCCTCTACAGTATCAAATATTCTACCTCTACAAAAAGGAAAAACTAAATAATCAATATATCCGCCACATGCACCAGCATAATCAAATAAATCCTTATTATTAAAATTTTTTATTTTAGGTTGAACTGATGCAATTTTTTCATTTTTATCTAAACTATCAACCATATGATTTAAAAAATCAGGTTCCTGTACTGTATCATTATTTAAAAATAGCAAATAATCACCTGTAGCAAAACTTGCTCCTAAATTACAACCACCAGCATATCCCAAATTTTTTGGTGATTTCTTTAATATTATATTTTTGTAATTATTTTTCACCTTTTGAAAACTATCATCATATGAATTATTATCAATAACAATAATTTCTATATTACTATAGGTTATGTTTTCTAATGATTTTAAACATTGATCAAGAATTGGGAAATTATTATAATGAGGTATAATAATTGAAACTTTATTCATAATTAATTAATTGAATTAATTTGAATTAAATAATCATACAATTGAATAAGCTCAATGTTACCAGGATTTTCATCAAGAAAATCTTGAATAAGGCTAATTGCTTTTTCTGATTCTCCTAATTCATCATAAACTCTAACAACAGAATACAATAATCCAATAGGTTTATGCTTTTCAAATATCTTGCTACAATAAGAAATAAAGTCTGTAGGTTCTAAATTATCAGATAAAATATCTCCAATATATTTTTGTAACTCAAAATTTAATTTATCAAATTTTTCTGTATATAGAACTGTTGCTCTTTTTTTAACAAACTCCACATCATCAAGTTCAGCTAATTTATGAAGAAGATATATCTCAGTTTGGATATCAATTTCTTTACTAAATAAACGTTTTAAAATCTCTAACTGCTTTATATTATTATTTGAAGCTCCATAAATAGAATCACTTATCAACACAACAAGTCCTGGTTCAATATTGAGCATATCTTGAGGAAAATATTTGTCCATCATAGAAATTAATTTTTCTGCTTCAGAATAATTTCCCTTTTTAATATCATTTTGAGCCAAACGAATAAATCCAATCCTGTAATTTTGAACTAAACGCTGGATATTATCATTAAAATAAATATTATCATTATTAAGACCTGAATATCTATATACGCCTTGATTATTATCTATAGTTTTATTATAATCGTCTTTAGAAATAATTATCTCATCTAAATTAGATTGAGTAAAATTTTGTTTCATTTTTTTATAGTTTATAGAATCAATTTTATTTTTATCCTTATCTAAAATAATTCTATATGTCATCCCCTCCATTGATAAATAACGATCTAATCCTATCTGATTATTTGGAGCAACTGTTGCTGCAAAATAAATTGGTCTATCAATATTTATATCATTAATTATTTTTAAAATCATATAATCTTGAACTCTTAATAGTTTTCCTATAAGTGTTGGTCTAATATTAAAAGATATAATATTACCATTAACATTCAATTCACATTCTAGTTTATTCCATGACTCTTCATCATTAATTTTTTTACCACATAATTCAAATGCAGATTCTGTTGCATACCAAGGATCAATTTTATAAAAATCATCACTAAACATATCATTACTAAAATCAAATTTTAATTGAGGTTCATGTTCCATTAGCTGCTCGATATACCATGGTGTATTTAATAAACTCAAATTAACCACTTTCACATCACGTCTAATATTTTCTACTTCTTGCAAATACCATAATGGGAATGTATCATTATCTCCATTAGTAAAAATAATCCCATTTGGTTCACAAGAATTAAGCAAATTATATCCATAATCCCATGCAACATAATTATTATTTCTATTATGCTCAAAATAGTCAGTTGCTAAAATTTTCATTGGCATAAAAATAAATATTATTATTAAAAAAGATGATAAAATAATAGATGATATATTATTATTTTCAACAAAATTTTTGACTTTTTCTAGCACAGCCGCTAATCCAATTCCTATCCAAATTGAAAAAGTAAAAAAGCTACCCACAAAAGAATAATCTCTTTCTCTTGGTTGAGGATCATATTGATTCAAATAAATAATAATTAATAATCCAGTAGCTAAAAATAAACTTAAGACTGCAAATGCTCTTTTAGGATCTTTCCTAAAATGAAAAAATAAACCAAATAAACCAAATAAAAATGCTAATGGCAGCCCATATCTAAACATATTTATTCCATCTAACTTTTCATTTCCAATTAAATTCCCATTCAAATCATTGATATGCCATGGAAAATTTTCTTTATCACCTCTACCAATAAACTGCCATGCAAAATATCTTAGATACATTTCATTAATTTGGTAATTAAAGAAAAAACTCATTTGTTCATTAAATGTAGGATTATTTTTATCTAATGTATATCTTTTCCAATTTGTATTTTCTGGCCTTGACATTGTTGCCTTCCAATTCAGAATTTCCCAATCTCCATACTGATCTCTATTCATATAAGATAATGCTCTGTCAACTGTATTAGGATTGTTTTCATTTATACGAGGATATTGCTCTGCTCTAATAAATATTAATATATATGTTGAATAACCAATTAAAACTAATAGTAGGCTTGAAAATATAAATTTATTTACTAATTCAAATTGATAGCTTGAAACATTATATGAGCGATAAAATAGAAAGCAAATTAACATTATTAATAAAGTTATTAAAAATAAACTCGCTCTTGGTTGCCACTTTAAAAGATTCAAAAATGATAGGTTGCTTTTTATTTTTTCAAAAGCAATATAATCATCATATAAATATTTAAATTCATCTACTTGATTATTTCTTGTTACAATAATTGAATTAACTCTATCTCTTAATCCTTGTTTGTTAATAGTCCCAGTACTATTATCAATTTGATTTGTTAATTTATATATCTCTTTATCATATAAATCAATCTGATTTTGAATATCAATTAACTCTATATGAATATTATCTGATAACTGCGATGGACTTTTAATTAATAGAGAGTTAGCAATTAAAAATAACATAAAGCAAAAAGAAAGAGCTGAAAAACAATATGCATATATTTTCAGAGATTGATTTTTATTTTTTAAAATTAACAATCCAATTGAAATAATTATTAGACTTGGTAATAAAACAATAAAAAGCAAATTACCATTTAATTTATTCATTAAATCTGGAATTCCCTTTATAATCCCTATATAAATGGTTATGAAAATAATTAATGATAATATAATGGGGATAAAAAATGTTTTTAGCTTAAAATCAAACTTCTTGAAATATATTATTAGCATAACAAAAGGGAGAGTTAATAGATTCAAAAGATGAACTCCAATTGCTAATCCTAGCATATAAATAATAATTAACAAATACCTTAAATTCCAACTTTTATTATGATCTCTTGACCATTTAAGAATCATCCACACTACTATAGATGTAAAAAAAGTAGACACAGAATAGACTTCAGCTTCGACAGCATTAAACCAATGAGAATCTGTAAAAGCAAAAGTTAATGAAGCTACAAAAGCACTACCATAATTAATAATTGCATCAAAATTATCTTTTGTTTTACCTCTATATTCTTCAATCAAGTAAACGATAATTAAATATAAAAACATTACTGATAATGCACTTGCAATAGGAGAGATAAAATTAATTCTTGCCCCTATATCATCAAATAGTGGTAAAGAGCTAAAAATATTCCCTAGTAATAAATAAAATGGTGCCCCCGGTGGATGCGGAACCCCCAATATATAAGATGTAGCAATGAATTCACCGCAATCCCAAAAAGATACTGTTGGTGCCATCGTTAGAATATAAACCAGCAAAGGAATAGAAAATGACAACCCCAATAATATTTTATTTATATTTTTATACATTTTAACCAATATTAATAAACTCTAACATATCCTTATAATTTATCATGAATTCTGATTTAATTAATTTATTTTTTTCTAATTCTAATTTTGGATCTTCTTCAATTATTTTAAAGGCAAGATTTCGTGCTCTATTTATAATTTCTCTATCTTGACTAAAATTTATTAAACCAAAATTTAAATATCCATGCTGCTTAGTTCCAAAAAAATCTCCCGGACCTCTTAATTTCAAATCTTCATCTGATATAATAAATCCATCCGTTGTTTTTTCCATGATTTTTAATCTTTGATTTGAATTAAAAGTATCTTTTCTTTGAATTAGATAACAATATGATTGTAAAGCACTTCTACCGACTCTACCTCTAAGCTGATGTAATTGAGTTAATCCAAATCGTTCTGAATTTTCAATAACCATAATAGTTGCCATCTTATGATCTATTCCAACTTCAATTACTGTTGTTGAGATTAAACATTGAATTTCACCATTAATAAATTTATTCATTAATATATTTTTCTGATCTTTTAATAATCTTCCATGCATAAAACCTAATTTATAATTACTAAATATTTTTTGTAAAGATTCAAACCCAGATTTTGCATCTTTTAAATCCATTTTATCTGACTCTTCTATAAGAGGATATACGACATAACAATAATGACCTTTATCCATCTCTTTTTTCATATGCTCATAAACAGTATTAATATTTTTTTCATAAATCAATTTTGTCTTTATTGGTTTTCTATTTTGAGGCATTTCATCTATCCAGGAAATATCCATATCACCATGAATAGTAAAAGCTAAAGTTCTAGGTATTGGAGTAGCTGTCATAGATAAAACATTCGGATTATTACCTTTTTCTAATAATCCCTTTCTTTGATCAACCCCAAATCTATGTTGTTCATCAATAATAGCAAGTCCTAAATCTTTAAATTTAACCTTTTTTTGAATTAATGCATGAGTCCCCACAATGATATTAATTCTACCGTTTTCCAAATTATCATAAATATTATTTTTTTCTTTTTGATTTATATTACTAATCAATAACTCACATGAAATATCATAGCTTTCAAAATGCTTTACAAAGCTATTATAATGTTGTTCAGCTAAAATTTCTGTTGGTGCCATAATTGCAATTTGAGAATTATGTCCAACAATAATAGCTGCAGTAATAACAGCAACAATCGTTTTCCCACATCCAACATCTCCTTGAATTAATCTATTCATTGGTTTTTTTAATTTTAAATCTGACCTAATATCTCTAAGTGACTTAATTTGTGATTCAGTTAAATTAAAATCTAAAGATTTATAAATTTCTATAGCATATTGTCCAAGTTCTTTATATACTCTTCCTTCATAAGACTCTATCTTTTTCTTATTTAATGCTTTCAATAATTGAAGAAAAAAATGCTCATTAAATTTCAATCTATAAAGCGCGGTATCTATAGAATATTGATCAATAGGATTATGAATCAAATAAAATGATTTATTCAAATCAATAAGACCTTCTGCTTTCAATATTGAGAAATTGAAAAACTCTAAAAGAATTTTTTTATTTTTTTTAAAAATTTGAATTAATAAACGTCTAATACCCCTAGTATCAAATCCTGCTTTTTTTAAAACATTATTAGATGAATATAAAGGAACAATTCTGGATGTATTTATTGGATCATCATCTGCATCTAAAATATCAAATTCTGGATGAATAATTCTAAACCCTTGATAAAATTCAATTTTACCATAAAGAGCTACAATATCTCCTTCATTAAATTTTTCCATAATCCATGATACACCATGAAACCATAATCCCTGTATAGTTTGTTTGGTATCAGATAATGTTAATTGAAAAAATTGGCCTTTTTTTGTTCGCTTAACACTCATAGAAATAACTTTTGCAACAACAACTGCTTTTTCATTAACAATTAAATCTGATATTTTTTTTATATTTGTTCGATCTAAATATCTTCGAGGATAATGTTTTAATAAATCAGAAACATTATGAATATTATTCTGATACAGTGCTTGAGCACGTTTTGGACCAACACTTTTTAAAAATTTTATATCTGTATTTTTATCAAATGTGTAAGTAGAATTATTCAAATTAATAATTTTATGACATTAAACTTTCTAGGTTTGCAACTAACTTATCATAATCGTTTTTATAATTACTAAATTTTTCTTTTTCATGCTTAACTATATTTTCAGGAGCTCTTTTAATAAAATTTTTATTATCTAATTTTTTCTTTACAGAGTTCATCCTTCCCTCAATATCTTCTATATTAGATTTTAAACGATTAATTTCTTTATCAATATCAATTAAGCCAGTTAAAGGTAAAAATATTTCTACATCATTAACAACTGCAGTTGAACATTGCTTTGGTTTATTAATTTCCTCTCCAAATAATATTGATTTTATTTTTGTTAGAGAATGAAAATATTTTTTATTATTATTAATAATATTAATTTTATTTCTAGGACCACGACATATTAATTCAGCCTCTTTTTTAGGAGAAACATTTAACTCAGATTTAATATTTCTAATTGAAGAAATAATATTCATTACAAAGTTTAATTCTTCTTCTATCTCATTATTAATCATATTGTTATTAACAATAGGCCATTGTGTTTTAACTATAATATTTTCATCTTTTGTCTTTAAAAATGACCAAATTTCTTCAGTTATGAAAGGAGCATAAGGATGTAGTAATTGTAATATATTTTTTAAAACATAAACTGCAACTGAAAGTGTTGTCTCTTTTTCCTCATTATTATTTCCATACATTCTAATCTTAGAAAATTCAATATACCAATCACAAAAATCTTTCCAAACAAAATTATATATTGTTTTAATTGCTTCATTTAATTTGTAAGATGATAATTGATTATTAACAGAATTAATAGTCTTATTCATTTTTGATAAAATCCAAAAATCAATGGATTCTAAATTTTTCATTTTAATTTTTTCAAAAGGTTTTATCTCAATATCATCATTGATATTCATCATTAAAAATCGAGATGAATTCCAAATCTTATTCATAAAATTTCTACCTTGCTCTAATCTATCTATTGAGAATAACACGTCTGTTCCTTGAGGAGCAATCAATAAAATACTTACTCTAACCGCATCAACTCCATATTGTTCAAATAGTTCAATTGGATCTGGAGAATTACCTAATGATTTACTCATTTTTTTACCCTGTTCATCTCTAATAATGCTTGTAAAATAAACATTGGAAAAAGGAATTTCTTTTTTAAAATAAAGTCCTGCCATAATCATTCTTGCAACCCAGAAGAATATAATATCAGGTCCCGTTACTAAATCTTGTGTTGGATAAAACTTATCTAAATCTTTTGTTTTATTTGGCCAGCCTAATGTTGCAAGTGGCCAAATCCAAGAACTAAACCAAGTATCTAAAACATCTTCATCTTGAATCCATCCATCACCTTTTGGAGGATTAACTCCACAATAAATTTCTTTATCTTTATACCATACTGGAATTTGATGTCCCCACCATAACTGCCTAGAAATGCACCAGTCATTAATGTTATTTAGCCAATGATTATATATTTTCTCCCATCTAGGAGGATGAAATTTAATTTTTTTATCTTTAACAACTTTTAAAGCAGGCTCAGCTAATTCTTTCATTTTCATAAACCATTGCTTAGAAATACGTGGTTCAATTACAACATCAGTTCTTTCTGAATACCCGATCTTATGTGTATAATCCTCAATTTTTTCTAATAATCCTAGTTCTTTAAGTCTTTGAATAACCTTTTTTCTAGCTTCAAATCTATCTAAATTTTGAAATTCATCAGGAACATTTTCATTTAAAGATGCATTTTCATGCATAATATTTATAATCTCTAAATTATTCCTTTGTGCCATTTTAAAATCATTAGGATCATGTGCTGGTGTAATTTTAACACAACCTGTTCCAAAATCCTTGTCAACATATTCATCTGAAAAAATTGGAATTTCCTTGTCTACTATAGGTAAAATAATTTTCTTGCCTATGAAATTAGTAAATCTAGAGTCACTTGGATTTACAGCTACACCAGTATCACCAAGCATTGTTTCTGGTCTTGTTGTTGCAACAATTAAATAATCATTGGAATTTTTTATTGGATATTTAATATGCCATAATTTTCCATTTTTTTCCTTATAAAAAACTTCTTCATCAGATACTGCAGTTAAACCAACAGGATCCCAGTTAATCATCCTTTCACCTTTATATATATATCCATCATTATAAAGGTTAACAAATGCATGAATAACAGCATCATAATACTCTTTATTCATTGTAAAGTTTAATCTATCCCAATCACAAGAGCAGCCTAATCTTTTTAATTGATTAATTATTATTCCACCATATTTCTCAGTCCAATCCCATGAATGCCCAATAAATTTTTCTCTACCTATTTCTTTTTTATTAATATTTTCTGATAATAATTTTTTAGTAACCTTCGTTTCTGTTGCTATAGAAGCATGATCTGTTCCAGGTAACCATAACGTATTTTTACCCATCATACTTTCTTTTCTTATAAGTATATCTTGAATTGTATTATTTAGTACATGACCTAGATGTAAAATTCCTGTCACATTAGGTGGTGGAATCATTATTGTAAAAGTATTCGAGGAATCATTCTGAGAAAAAACTTTATTTTTTTCCCAGTACTCATACCACTTTACTTCTACCTCTGCTGGATTATATGATTTTGGTAATTCCATTATATTATATATATTAAAAAAATATTAGGTTAAATTTAAATACTTACTATATATGATAATATTATTAAAAAAAATAATTTAATGAAATATGGCAATATATCAACTGGCTCTGAAGAAGCTAGTTTAACTGCAAAAGAAATTTTGAAATTTGGAGGTAATGCATTTGACGCTGCAGTAAGTGCAATTTTTGTATCAATGACTTCAGAATTTGTTCTTACCGGTGCTTTTGGCGGTGGTACTTTATTAGGAGTACAACGTAATTCAAGTCCCTTTGTCTATGATTTTTTTGTTGATTCACCTATAAATACTAATAAAAATAAAGAGTTTTTTAATATAAATGTAGATTTTGGAGAGACATCTCAAGGATTTAATATTGGAAAGGGTTCAATAGCTACCCCAGGAAATTTAATGGGCTTAATAGAAATACAAAAAAAATATGGAGTGCTTGATATTAATGATGTTTTACAAAATGCTATTTATATAGCAAATCACGGTGTAACTATTACAAACTATCAAGGATATATATTAAGTCTTATAAAACCAATTCTTGAATTTGATAATTATACAAAAACCTTATTTTTTAAAAATAATGAACTTATTAATAAAGGGGATACATTTAAAAATCCTACATTTGGTAGCTTTTTATCTTTATTACTAAAAGAAGGATATGATTATTTTTATAGAGGAGAAGGTTTAAATACTATCTTAAAATTTTTAGATAATAAAAGTAACCTTACAAAAAACGATTTTATCAATTATAAAATTTATAAAAGAGAGCCCCAATCTATTAATTTTAACAACCATATGATATATACTAATTCATCACCTTCTCATGGTGGACCTCTTATTGTATTTTTATTAAAATTATTAGAAAAATCAAATTTAGAAATTAATAATGATAATTTAATTAATGCAATGAACATTACATCACAAGCAAGACAAAATATTTGTATAAATCCTAGCAGAGAAAATGAAATTAATAAAATATTTGGAAATAAAAACTTTAAATACTTTCTAAGTGAATTTATAAAAAGTAATTCAAATTTTTCAAAACCAATAGATGGCTTTGGCTCTACTACACACGTTAGTATTATAGATAAAATGGGTAATGCCGCAAGCATTACAACAACTAATGGAGAAGGCTGTGGTTATATCATCCCTGAATATGGAATAATGATGAATAATATGCTTGGAGAAGAAGATTTAAATCTCTTTGGGTTTCATAAATGGGGTAAAAAGAGAAGACTTCCAACTATGCTTTCTCCTATTATTATAACAAAAGATAATAAACCAAAATTTATTTTTGGGAGTGGTGGAAGCAATAGAATTAGATCAGCAAATATACAAGTGATTTTGAATCTATTAATTCATAAAATGAATCTTAAAGATGCTATATCTAGACCTAGATTACATTTAGAAGGAAACACATTGTTTTATGAGCCAGGAATTAAATTTTCTGAAAATAATAGTAATATAAAAGTTAAAGCATTTAATGATAAAAGTTTATTCTTTGGTGGAGTAAATGCTGTTAGCAAAGAATCAGCTATTGCAGATGAAAGAAGGGGTGGATACGGTATTATTTACTAATTTAATAATTATTAATTAATTGATATGAGAAAAATAAATTACATAATATTATTCACTATATTCTTTGGATGCAATAACAATGATTATGAATTCGTTATTTTAAAAGAGGGAATTCAAAGAGATTTTGTAGAAGCAGCATTAGATAGAACAAAACACAAAATTACATATAACGGTAATTATTTCAAGATAGACTATCCAAATGGTGATATTCCACAAGAATTTGGTGTTTGTACAGATGTTATAATACGATCTTACAGAAAAATAAATATAGATTTACAACAATTACTACATGAAGATATTAAAAGAAACTTTAATGATTATCCCATAAAAAAGCATTGGCCAAAACAGCGTAAGGCAGATTCTAATATAGATCATAGAAGAGTTCCAAATTTAGAAATTTTTCTTAGTAAATACGGCAAATCCTTATCTGCATCAAATAATAAAAATGATTATGAACCAGGAGATGTTATTACTTGGGATTTAATGGGTTCAAGCCCATGGCATATTGGAATAGTTACTAATAAGATATCTTCTAAAACTAATAATCCTTTAGTAGTTCACAATATTGGCAGAGGTCCAGTTATTGATGATGTGCTTTTTAATTTTCCTATTAGAGGGCATTATAGATATGTCCCTAAAAAATAATTATTTAAAAGGCGAATGAAAAAACGTTGTCCATAAAAGACCATCTAAAAACATTGTATGAAAAACAAAGAAACCAGATCCGATAACAGATAGCAAATAAATTGATTGATTAGAATTCCCGGAATCAACAACAAATAAAAATAATAAGATAGAAGATAAACCAACACAATATAAAACAGATAAAACATAGATCCAATATAATGGTACCCCTGATTTTAAATACTGAAATGTTAAATCAATCCATATACTTGATGGTATTAAAATTAATAAATAAATAATATGCAAAGACCAACCTGGGAATCTACCTAAAAATTTCTTCTCATGTAAATTAACATTAAATATAAAATTAGATGTAAAAAAGAAATAACCTATTGCTGATATAAACATAGAAGCAACTATAAATGTTCTCAAAGATTCAGGAACTCCACCCCAAAGTTTTGCACTCAAATCAGGATTTTTTGTTACTCCATTATAATAACTAAATAAAACTAAACTCCCAAAAATTAAATTAATTAGTACTAAAGTAATCTTATGCATATGAATTCCTTTTATTTGTAAGATCCATCTATCATTGGATAATGTAAAAGTCTGCTATCTATTTTTCCATTTTTTAGAATTTTTCTACTTTTAGATCTTAATCCTATAGATTTTATTGCATCTAAATTACCTGAAAAAACAAATACATTACAACCAGCACATTTAGTTTTAAATAAGCCTCCTAATTGCTTATATAAAACTTTAATAGCATTTGGATCTCCCAAGCGATGTCCATAAGGGGGGTTAATTATAATAGTACCTTTTTCATTTGGAATAAAATCCTTAATATTTTTAACTGAAAATTGAATATTATCTTTTAAACCCATTAATTTACTACTTTCATATGCTAGAGAAATATTGGCTTTAATATGATCTGATCCAAATATTAAAAATTTTTTATTATCAATAATTTTATTTTTTGATTTATCTATTAAACTATCTAATAAGGTTGAATCATAATTTTTTAATTTTTTAAATGCATAATATTTTCGATTCAATCTTGGTGGAATTTTATGAGCTATCATGGCTGCTTCAATAGGTATAGTCCCAGAACCACACATAATATCATAAAATGGAATATCAGGATTCCAATTACTTGATAAAACTAATCCTGCTGCTAAAGATTCATTTAATCCAGCCCTATGAATTTTAGTTCTATAACCTCTTTTAAATAATGGAACTCCTGAAGTATTTATATATATAGTGATTTCATTTTTTTGTATAATAACATATAAAAATAAATCTGGGGACTCTTTATTTATAGAGGGTCTTTTACCAAATTTTTTTCTAATATTATCTACAATTGCATCTTTAATTTTCAATGTAACTATATTTGATTTATTAAATAAGGTAGATCTTACTTTAGTTTTAATCATAAAAGATGTATCTGGTTTAATAAATTTATTCCAAGGCAAATCATATATATTTGAATAAAGTTTTTTCGAACTATAAATTTTAGAATAAAATACTTTCTCTAATAAATGCATTCCTGTTCTAGAATATAAATTAACAGTATACATATCTTTTTTATGACCTTGAAATTCAATTCCCCCATTAACAATGTGAGCTTTTTGCTTAATATATTTTGAAATATCTTTTTTTGTTACTTCTTCAAGACCTCTAGGGCAGGTTAAGAGATAATCTTTCATATTATCAATTACTATTATTATAAATAATAATATTTTTTATAAATGCAGGGAATTTTTCATAGGAATCTAGCAGTATTTTTTTACTTAGTACACTGCCTCCATCTGGAAGACTATAAGACTCTTTTGAACACTGATTATTATCATTATTTTTTGCAATAAAATGAACAAAATTATCCTGGCATAAAGGCAGATTATTTTCACAATCAAAATAACTATTATCAAAATTAATTATATCATAGCATTCATCCTCATACTGTTCTAAGGTATAATCAAGACATATCCCTTGGCCATCTATCGACCATTGTCCTGTTAAAATTTCATTTGTTCCATCATCAAAATCAATTGTTTGCTCAAACTCTAGAACACCCTCTAAAAAATTAATAGAAAAATCAAGCACATAGCTGAAACAATTATCATTATTCTCTAAGCATATCATATCATTTAATATATAAGATGGGATTCCATAACAATCTGAATTATTCCAAAATTCAATTTTTGAAAAACTCCAATTTTGGAGAGTAAGTAACCCTGAATTACATGAAATATTGTTTCCATTACATACCCCACATAAATCTTTTAATGAATTTGCATTCTGATCAAACTCTGAAGCTGAGTCAAAACAAATACCACAATCATCCATTAAACTATTTTCAATTAATCCAGTATCACCTCCATAGCAGTTTCCACAATCATCCCATAAGGCAGCACCGTTTTCAATATTATTACAATCCAAGTTACAATCATTATTAATATTTTCATCACAGGTACCACATCCATCTAAAGTGTATGTTCCAAAACAAACATCATTACAATCTTTATCAGAATTTGGAATATGTCCTGTAACTCCTCCTGAGCAAATATCACAATCATCATAAAAACCACCAAGTTCGATAACACAATCTCTATTATCATTATTAATTAAAGGATTATCGCAACCTAACAAAAGTAAAAATAAATATAAATACAATTTCAATTAACCATTCCCAAGAATAATATTTACAACTGATACTATATCTAATACATCAATTATAGAATCCATATTTGTATCTCCTGCAAAAGATTGCAAATCATTTAATTCTAATGAACCTAAAATATAACTTATCAATATTATAATATCTTGGATATTAATATTTACATCACTATTTAAATCTCCAAACAAAATAAGCTCCCCAACACCAACAGAGGCCCAAGCATTTGCAATAGTTTCGTATTTATCTGAATCATTAGAAAATAAATCTAGAACAACTTGAAGCATTTTTTCTCTACCAATTATAAAATCATCTTCTTCATCTAAATAATAGCTATTCCAGTTAAACCAAATATCTGAAGCAATATATCTAGATAATGATATATCTTGACTCAAAGGTTCAACTACTATTCCATAATGTTCATCTCCTTCAATCACAAGATATAGTATTTTATTTACTATACCACTATTTGAATGTACGCCTCCATTATCATTAGCAAATGTAGGATTATTATTAAATTGAACAAAATAAGGATGGTTAATATTATCAGGGTCTCCATAAGTAGGAGGATTAGAAAAAGAACGGCTTGCCCCACCATTTATTCTAATATCTTCTCCCTCAGTCCAATCTCCTCCATCTTGATATTCAGCTTCAACAAAATAACCAAAAACATCTGACATTGATTCATTTATAGCTCCCGGTTGATTTTCATATATTAATCCTGATGTATGAGCAGTAAATCCATGAGTAAATTCATGAGTAACAATATCTTGCGCTGCACAAAAAGGCCTATAACTACCACCTGCTATACCATAACTTAAAATATCAAGTCCAGCATTATAAAAAGCATTATTCTGACTTATCCCTCCTCCTGATCCATAATTTACAACTGATATAGTCCTTTTCCCTTGTCCATCAATTCCAGCATAATTATGGTAATTCCAAAAATAATCTAAAGTATTCCTTTGATAATGATGTGCGCTTACACCTGAAGCATGTGAATGTGAAACTATATTAGAATCAAAAATATTATTTTCATTGTTTACATAAGATAAGTTTTCATAGAAACCACCATAAGAATTTAATGTAAATATTCCTCCAAGATCTAGATTGCTTTCATCAACCATATTATATAATCCATAATCAATTGATGTTTCCTCTACATCAATCCACGGATCATTACAAAATCCATTGCCAACCCCAGGAAATTGTAAATACCATTTATGGAAACAATTACCATTACAATCTTCATAATAATTATCCGGACATTCCCCTTGATTTGGATTAATAATACAGCTTGATTCATAACTGTCACCACAATCTCCATAATCAAAGCAATACTCTTCACAAACTAGGTATGGACTAAATAAATCTCCTGTAGGAGAAAAACTTACTCCTTCATATATATGTAATTCATCAACCCATTCACCAAGTAAATTTTCTCCTTGGCCAACGGTAGGTCCTTCATCATGAATCAATGTCCATTTTTTAATAATCTCAGAATTATGAGCATTAATTATATATCTAAATGCACTTGTATATGAAATAATATCTATATGATAGGCTAAATATCCATAATTATTATTTACATAATAAATTAATTTTTCATTTTTATAAACTTTATAAGTTAAGCCAAAATCTAAATCAATCAAATCATGAATATCTGACCAATTTAATGTTGGTATTGAATTAGAAAAATCACCTTGAAAAAAATTTGAAGAGTATGTTGATAACTTATTTTTATTATTAAAATGTAATCTTGTCTTTTTACCAAAAACTTCTCTAGAATGATGCAATTGGGATAATATATAATGATGATTCTTAGTTATTGGGTCAAACTTAAACTTTAAAGAAAAATCATCACTTTTATTTAACAAGTTTTTATTAATTAAAAAATTAGTTATTTCATTTTTTTTGATTTCTATAATATCATCTGAGAAATTATAAAATTTATAATCATCAATTACTTTAAAATTACTAGAAATAGAAAATATCAAATTAATAAATAATATACAGTAATACATTTTATTCATAATAAATCCTCATATCTAATTATAATTTTAACTATATTTAATATAATTAAAGCTAAAATATAATTATTCTATGCGTAAAAAATTTATATTATCTGTATTTATTATTATAACTATTGAAATAATTTTTTATTTCAAATGGATTCAAGGCTTATGGTCTTTACTTATTTTAGGTCCATATATACTAATCGGAACATATGATTTATTACAAACATCTCATGCAATTTTAAGAAATTTTCCTTTTTTCGGTTGGGGTCGATATATAATGGAAATATTACGTCCAAAAATATACCAATACTTCATTGAATCAGATATTGATGGAAGGCCTATCGGAAGAATTTTTAGATCTTTGGTTTATCAAAGAGCAAAAGGAGAAATTTCAACAACTCCATTTGGAACACAGCTTGATGTGAATGAATCAGGGTACGAATGGATGAATCACTCTATTAATGCTAAAAACATGGAAGATCTTTCATCAGATTTACGAGTAAATGTTGGAAATGAAAGGTGTAAACAAAAATATAGTGCTAGTATTTTAAATATTTCGGCTATGAGTTTTGGTTCATTAAGTAAAAATGCTATTGAAGCTTTAAACAAAGGAGCAAAGTTAGATAATTTTTCTCATAATACAGGTGAAGGAGGTATTAGTCCATCACATTTAAAGCACAAAGGAGATTTAATATGGCAAATAGGGACTGGATACTTCGGTTGCAGAAATAAAGATGGAAGCTTTGATGAAAATAATTTTAAAAAAAACTCTATGAATGATTCAGTTAAAATGATTGAAATTAAATTATCGCAAGGAGCAAAACCAGGACATGGAGGAATTCTTCCTGCAAAAAAAAATACGAAAGAAATTGCTTTAATCAGAGGAGTAGAGCCTCATAAAGATGTTATTTCTCCTCCGTTTCATACTGCTTTTTCTAATCCTATTGAACTTATAAAATTTATAGAAAAATTACGAGTTTTATCTAATGGAAAACCAATTGGATTCAAATTATGTGTAGGAAGTAAAGTTGAATTTATTTCTATATGTAAGGCTATGATTAAATTAAATATATATCCTGATTTTATCACAATAGATGGTGGTGAAGGTGGAACAGGCGCAGCTCCCTTAGAATATTCTAATTCGATTGGCATGCCACTAACCGATGGATTAAGTTTTATATCTGATATCTTGATAGGTTTTGATATTAAAAAACATATTAAAATAATAGCAAGCGGTAAAATAATCACTGGTTTTAATGTTGTTAGAAATATTGCTCTTGGTGCAGATATGGTTAATAGTGCAAGAGCAATGATGATGGCTCTGGGATGTATTCAAGCATTAGAGTGCAACAAAAATATTTGTCCAACAGGTATCGCTACTCAAAATCCAGAATTAACAGCTGGTCTAGTTGTTAAAGATAAAGCAAAAAGAGTTGAAAATTATCACAGAGAAACTATCCATAGTATAATTGATTTATTATCAGCTACAGGTCATAATACCCTAAATGGATTATCAAGATATGATATTAATAGAAGAATTAATGCAATGGAAGTAAAACGTTTTGATGAAATATATAATCCTATTAAAACTGGCTCATTTATTGATGGAGAAGTTCCTGAAAACTTAAAAAAAGAATTTGAAATGGCAAGTGAATCTTCATTTAACCCAAGAAGATCAAATTAAAAATCTAATTAAAAAATCTCTTAATATCTTTAAAAAAAAGAATACAATAATTGGAGATAAATCAATTCCCCCTATAGGATTAATCATACTTCTAAAAGGAACTAATAAAGGATCTGTGAAATTATAAACAACTTTAATAATAGGATGATATCTATTATGTGGGAACCAAGATAAAACTATTCTAGCAATTAAAAAAAAATAAATAAAATCAAATAGTAGATTTATAATTTCTATCATAAAATTTCAATCTCTTTTATTTTTTCATTAATTAAATTCAATTTAATATTATATAAATTTTCCAAACCAAATGCAGATACAGTAAATGAAGCTACAGCTGTACCATGCATAACTGCTTTTACAGGATCATCTAATCCATATTGAGCAATATAACCCAAAACTCCACCAGCAAAACTATCTCCTGCACCAGTTGGATCAACAACTTGAACATTTGGGACACATGAAATCCTAATAATTTTATCTTTAAAACCAATTAAAGATCCCTTGGAGCCCATTTTTATAATTACAATCTTAGGACCATAAGATAAAAATTCATTCATGATTTTATTTAAATCATTGTGTCCACACAACTGTATAGCTTCTTCATCATTTAATAAAAATATATCAACCTTGTGAATCAATTTAATTACATCATCCGGAAATAAATCAATCCATAAATTCATAGAATCAGCTGCAATTAAAAAAGGATCCTTAACCTTTGATATAACATCAAATTGTAGTTCTGGTTGAATATTCCCTAAATATAAAATTGGATTATTATAATTATTCATAACAATTGGTTTGAAATTTTCAAAAACTCCAAGATTAGTAAACAATGTATCTCTAGAAGAAAAATCATGATTATACTTACCACCCCAACTAAAAGTTAATCCATCTCTTTTATCAACAGAATCTACATTAATATTATATTTTTCAAATATTTCCCAATTATCTTGAGTGAAATCTTTACCTACAACACCTATCAAAGAAACATTTGAATATAAAGACGAAGAAACACTAAAATATGTTGAAGAACCACCCAAAATATGCTCTCTCTTACCTTTGGGAGTTTCAATTGTATCAAATGCTATTGACCCAACAGCTAATATATCTTTAGAATCATTCATTATTATTATATATTATATAATTATTAGATGTATAATTTATAAATTAAGTCAATATAGTTCATTATGAAAAAATTAATTTATTGTTCACAGTGTGCAAATAAAAATTCCTATTCAAAAATAGATGGAGGAATTAGATATCATTGCAGTAGATGCAAAACAATTCATTATCAAAATCCTAAGCCTACAGCTACTCTAATATGTATGAAAAACAATGAAATCCTTCTTGTTAAAAGAGCATTTGATCCAGGAAAAGGAGAATGGAGTTTGCCGGGTGGTTTTATTGAATTGGGCGAAACTCCTGAAGAAGGAGCAAAGAGAGAATTAAAAGAAGAAACAAATCTTGATGGAGAAGCTGTTAAATTAATTGGAAATTGTTCCCATTTTAATTCTGTATTTGGGGATATATTACTTTTAGGAATTATTATGAAAATTAGTAATTGGGATAATTTAATCCCAGGAGACGACGCTCAATCAGCAGGATTTTTCAAATTAAATGAATCTCCTCAAATGACTTTTGAATGTCACAATAAAATTCTTTCCGTTTATAAAAAATCATTACATAAATTATAATCATGAAAATTTTAATTATACATGGACCTAATTTAAATTTATTTGGACTTTGGTCAGCTAAACACAATAAAAAAATTACTATTAATAAAATAAATAGTAGTATAAGAAAACATGCTAATAATAAAGATTTAAGTTTAAAAATTATTCAAACACACAATGAAACAAAAATTGTTTCATATATACAAAACAATAGAAATAAAATAGATGGGATTATTATTACACCTGGTCCATGGCAATATTCAGGATATATTTTATCTGATCTATTAGAATTAATTGATATTCCATTTATTACAATTACATATAAAGTTAGAGAGCATATTAAACTATTGAATGGATTTGAAAATTTAGTAGATGATGATTTAATAAGAGCGTCTAAAGATGCAATAGATTTAATGCTTAAAAATAATAATGAAACCAAATAAAAAATTAACATTAAAAGATTTTCCATTTAAACATCCAATTAATACAAGGTGGAGAGATTTAGATGCATTTAATCATGTAAATAACGCCACTTTTTTAAGCTATATTGAAGATGCTAGAACCCTTTTTTTTAAACGATGGAAAACAAACTTTGAAGAAAAATCATTAATTGTAGCATCAGTAAGCATTGATTATATAAATCAAGTTAAACATCCTTCTACATTAATTTTAGGACAAAAAGTATCAAGAATAGGCACCAAAAGCTTTGATGTTCAAACTGCAATCTTTTCAAAAGAATCAAATGAGCTTGTCTGTATTAGCACAGTCACAAGTGTTTGTTTTAATTTTATTTTAAAAAAATCAACCCCTATATTTCCCGAAATTAAAGAAGATTATAATTTAACTATCTAAAACTTTATTCCAATTCTCTAGTCTTAATTTTATATCTTGACTTGGAGAAAAATCTCCAACTATTTCAATTGATATCATTTTATCACCTTGGACAATTTGATTTACAATATCTAAATCATCTTTATCAAGCACTTCTCCAAAAACCGTATGATTATTATCAAGCCAGGGAGTTTCTAAATGGGTAATAAAAAATTGACTACCATTTGTCCCCGGGCCAGCATTTGCCATAGACAAAACACCTGCTTTATCATGTGTCAAAGAGGGATTAAACTCATCTTCAAAATCATATCCAGGACCACCAGTCCCAGTCCCTAATGGACAGCCTCCTTGAATCATAAAATTATCAATTACTCTATGAAAAGACAAATCATTATAATACCCTCTTTTAGATAAGTTGATAAAATTAGCAACAGTTAACGGTGCTTCTTTATCAAATAATTTTATTTTTATTTTTCCTTTATTAGTTTCTATATGCGCTTCCATATATATCCTTTTTAATTAATTGAATTTAAAAACTTATTTTTTTGATTTATATAGTATTCATTGCCTGGATCAAGGAAAATTGATTCATTAATTGTGATAATAGCTTTATCAACTTGACCAAGTTTCCAATATACTTCAGCCTTAGTATCATTAATCATTGCTTGATTTTTATCATTATTTTCAATTAGTGATAATGATAAATTAATTTTTTGTAATGCATTATTTAAATTAATATTTAATTCTGTCATTCGCCATGAATATTGATTTAGAAATAAAGGATCATTTGAAAATCTATCTATATATTGATCATATAAATCTACTTCCTTTTTTTCTAAAAAATTGAATTTATAATACATTAACAAATTTATAATAGACTGCTTTAATAAAAATGATTCAGGATATTTTTGTATATATTCTTCTAAGTTTTTAGACTTATTATTCTTCAATTTAATCATTCCTATTGAATAATTAGTTTCATGAAACATATTATAAGACAAATCTTTATTTTCTAATACTTGTTCATATAATTGAATCGCATCATCATATTCTCCTTTAGAAAAATATTTTCGAGCTAATTCAAAAATAGTAGAAGAACTATTATCACCTAATTTATATTTAGTTAATAAATCAGGGAAAGTGTTGTCTCCAGATATGACATTATTAAGTTTTAATATAAAATCATTTGGAGGATAAAACCCATAGAACCTATCAATTTCATTTTTACCTTTATCTAAAAAAATAATCATGGGATAACCCGTACCTTTAAATTTTGTAAATAAAGGCATACCATATTCTGATTCAGCATTAATTTTAATTGGAATAAAATTATTATCAATATATTGTATTACTTCTTCGTTTGTAAAAGTATCTGAATCAAGCAATTTACATGGGGCACACCAATCAGTATAAAAATCAATCATTATAATTTTATCACCTGATAATGCAAGAGCATCTTCTAAAGAACCATCAAACCAATTTAATTTTTGACTATTGCAGCCAAAAAAAAATAAAAAAATAAAAAAATATCTTGTCATTAATTTTGAATATCAATCAGCTCAACTTCAAAAATTAAGGTCGCATTAGGAGGAATAACATTCCCAGCACCTCTACTTCCATATGCCAAATATGCTGGGATTATCAGTGTTCTTTTCCCTCCAATTTTCATTGAAGATAAGCCTTCTTCCCAACCTTTAATAACTCTACCTTCACCAAGAACAAATGCAAATGGACTCCCTCTATCATGAGAACTGTCAAATTTCTTGCCATTTTCTAATTTACCCGTATAATGCACTATTACCTTTTGACCACTTTTGGGGACTTCACCAGATCCCACAATATGGTCAATCATAACCATGCCACTGTCCGATACATTTTCTTCCCCTGGCAATTCAAAATCTGTATCGATAAAAGGTTTTTTTATATCTAACAATTCAACTTCAAATATTAATGTTGAATTAGGGGGAATTCTATCTCCAGCTCCCCTAGACCCATATCCTAAATTTGGTGGAATAATTAATGTTCTTTTTCCTCCAATTTTCATTGATGCAAGACCCTCATCCCAGCCCTTAATAACTCTTCCTTCACCCAAGGGAAATTCAAAGGGTACATTTCTATCTAATGAAGAATCAAATACAGTCCCATCTTCTAATTTTCCTGTATAATGAACAACGACCTTATCTCCTTTTTGTGGATAATTTCCTTCTCCAATTTTTGATTCTATATATTGAAGTCCTGAATCTGTTTTAATAACTTCATCATCCATGTTTTCTCCTATTAAACATCCAAATATCATACATAAAAAAACTAATTTCATAAACTTTCTCCTAAAATAATATTTACAAGCATAACAATATCCGTAATATTAATTGTTCCATCATCATTTACATCTCCTGAACTACTAGTGGAACCACTTAGGACCAAATCTACTAAGAATATTACATCTGTAACATTTACTGTATTATCATTATTAATATCAGCGCAAGTAAGATTATATCCATTAGGAATACCACAGCTATCAATACAACTCGAATTATTGCCACCACATACACCACACTCATCTAATTCTAGTCCACTATTGGGAATTCCATCACACCCAATTTCTGATTCATCGTAAAAATAACATCTATATATTAATGTACTATCTATAATAAATGGATTAGGGATATTATTTTGATATCCAGCAATTGCCCATGTTCTGACAATTTCATTATTGCTAACTGGGTCATTATTATGCCATTGATATAGAGTTTCTTTTTGAAGATTAAAAAAATTATGATCTGCTTCGTTCGTATATATTGTATAAAAATAAAACATACTTCTAGCAATATCTCCTTTTATATCTTCTCTAGGTTCAAAATAATTACTACTACTTTCAGAATATTCATCTATATTACTTGAAGGTATATTATTTGATTGATTATTTAACCAATACCACGTACTAGTAAGATTATCATTAATCTCATTATAAGGTTTATTCCCTCTGCTTGAATTTACATTACTTTTACAGGGTCTTAAATGATGCATATCTGATTTCATAGGAGATGAACCTTCATACATGCTCTGGGGCCATAAATGTTCGCAATCTAAACCATTATCATATAGATATGATGAAGGATCAACTCCAGATGGCAGAGTAATTGAATAGTTCGTATAAACTCCATATACTTGACCATTATTTTGAGGCGCTTCAATTTCACCATATAAAATATCTCTAGCAGAATTATAGCTTAATACTGAATTTGTTTTATAATTATTATTTAAATAATTAATTAATTCTGAACTATGAAGTCCACTTCCAATTTCATCTTGCATAAATAATAAAGAGATAAACAGTGTATATATTAATTTATTTTTCATGATTACTTGTTCTATATTATTTTTAAATTCTTATATATGCAAATAAAAAGAAAAAATATTTTCAAACAATATAAATGGTTAAAAGAAAAAAAGAAATTCTTTATAATTTCAGCTGATTATGATGGTCTTATCTGTGCTGCTTTTCTTCATCATCATTTAAATTGGCAGTTATCTGGGTACTATGATTATAACTCAATATGGCTATCTAATAATGCACTGAAAAATAAAAAAGATCTAATTTGGGTTGATTTGAATATATTACCATCATCAGGGAAATCAATAGGAAGTCAAATTGTATCATTAAATAATAACCCAATTGGATTAAAGACATCTTGCAATCCAAATATTATCAATAATATTGATTTAGATAAATTTAATATGAAATTTCCCTTTTCAACTCTTTTATTCTTAATGTGGCTTCACAAAACAAATTATAGCAAGCAAGATATTGGGAAATTATTAATTTTACATAGTGATAATAGTTGGATGAAGATTCAAAAATATACAAAAAATATTGATGCGTGGATAAATATTTTACATGATTTTAATTGGGATAATATTAAAAAAAATATAAATACTATCGATTATGAAACAAAGGTCGATCAATTTTTATATCCAAAATTAATTCATATAGGAGCTGTATCTGGATATAGTAAGCTTACAAGTAAATATCTAAAAATTAAAAGCAGAGAATGTAAATTTAATCCTGATTGGGATAGTGATGTAATTTTAAAATTATTTAATTTATTTGCTGAAAATTTAAATTGGACTCCACCTAAATTACCTGAAATTATTAAGCGTATTGAAGGTAAAAAATATACAAAAAATATTAATGACATTAATAAAATTGGGTTAAATAATTTTTTTAAAGATTATAAGGTTTTTTCATATGCAATTACATCTCCTGAAACTTTAAAGTATACAATTTTTAATAAATTTAGTAATGCAAAATCTTAATGAAATAATAATTAAACATGGGAATCCTGATATTCTCATTGATTCATGGGAAAATAAATATGAAGGTTATGCAATCTGGTCCTCAAATGAAACAATTTTATGGAATCATAATGGTTTATTCCATTCTGATAGAAAGATTAAAGATAATTTAGATGAGTTCCAAAAAATAATTAATAAATGGAAAGAAAGCTCTAAAGGCATACCTGGTGTAGGATTTATTAGCTATAATTTTAAAAATATTTTATACCCTAATATTCAATTTAAAAATTCGAATAAAAAATTTCCTTATTTATTTTTTATAAAACCTAGAAAAACAATTAAATATAAAATTGAAAAAATAAATACAAAAAAAACTAAAATTCATTTATTAAAAGAATCAATTGATTATAAGAAATATGATAAAAAAATAAATGAAATAAAAAATGAATTATATAATGGGAATGCATATCAAATAAATTATTCCATAAAAAAAAAATATAAATGTTTTGATAATGGTTTTAATACATATCTTTCATTAAGAGAGTTTGTAGAGCCCCCCCACGGATTTTATCTAAAATTTAAAAACTATGAAATATTAAGTTTTTCACCCGAATTATTTTTTGAAACTAAAAAAAATACAATTTATTCATATCCAATGAAAGGAACTAGAGGTAGAGACACTAATAAAGAGAAAGATAATAAATTAAAATTAGAACTAAAAAATTCATCAAAAGATAGAGCTGAACATCTAATGATTGTAGATCTTTTAAGAAATGACATAGGAAAAATTTCTAAATATGGAGAAGTGAAAGTAGAAAATATGTTTAAAATAAAAAGCTTTGAAACTGTTCATCAAATGGTATCATGTGTTAAGGGGAAATTAAAAAATAATATTAATGAATCTGATATTTTGAAGGCTTTATTCCCTGGTGGTTCAATTACTGGTGCACCAAAAGAAAGTGCTATGAGAATTATAGATAAACTAGAAAATTATAGCAGAGATTTATACACTGGTTCTATTGGATATATTAATGAAAATGGAAATTTAAAATTTAATATTGCAATTAGAACAATGACCTTGAAAAATAATGAAGGTATTTATCCTGTAGGTGGTGGAATAGTTTGGGATTCAAAATCAAAAGAAGAATGGAAAGAAACAAAAACAAAAAGTAAAATATTAACTTAAATATAATGCTAGAAGAAAAAATATATTATATAAATGGAGAATGGATTCAATCAAATAAAGCAACAATTCCATTTAATGATTCTGGATTTTTATATGGAGATGGATTGTTTGAAACTTTAAGGTTTGATAACAAAAAAATATTTTCAGCTAATAAGCATATTAAAAGAATACTATCTGGATTAAAATTAATCAAACTAAATCATCATTATAATTCAAATATATTGTTATTACTATTACAAAAAATCATTAAAAAAAACTTACTCAAAAATGGAATTATTAGAATAATGATAACAAGAGGAGATTTATCAAAAAAAAGAATAAAGCCAAATATATATATAAGCATAAAACATTTTTATAATATTCCCCAAAAACCTGTGAAAGTGATTTTATTTAATGAAAAAAAATTCCCAATCATAAGATTTACTCCAGCTATAAAATCTCTAAACTATATTGGTAATATGTTGGCAAAAAAAGAATGTGAGAAGCAAGGATATTTTGAGCCAATATTTTATAATGAAAATAATATTATTACTGAATGTGCTATAAGAAATATATTTTTTATAAAAGATAAAACATTAATAACCCCATCTTTAGATTTAGGTATTTTATCTGGCGTAATGAGAAATACTATACTTTCTATAGCAAAAAAAATAAACTTAAATATTTTAGAAGATCATATTAAAATAGATGAAATTAATTTAATGGATGAGGCATTTATATCATCTACTGGCATTGGACTACTTCCTTGTTATTGGGATAATTGGAATTCTAAATTTGAAACAACAATTGAACTTAAAAAAGAGTTATTTAATAGAATAAATAATGGTTAATTTATCGATATGAAACCAGTCTTACTTACTCCTGAAACTATGTCAATAAAAGGATTGGATTTGCTTAATAAAATCCAAGATGATTTTATTGGATTAGATACTAAATATAAATTAGCAGATGGAACCATATCACCTAGAATTTATTTAGATTCAACTGCGTCTACTTTAATGATGGGAGCTGCATACAGAGCATCAAAAAAATTTTTAAACCATTATTCGAATACACACTCATTACTTCACTTTAGTGCTAGGATTTCAACTAAAACATATGAATGGATTCATAATAGAATATTAGATTTTGTTAAAGCAGGTAAAGATGAATATACTTCTTTTTTTATGGGTAGCGGAGTTACAGCCGGAATGAACAGAATTGCT
>Ga0066863_10000071_pt1 | contig 36118 bp, 33 predicted proteins | sample ETN02SmetaG_2_FD_65495 | JGI IMG/M metagenome (GOLD analysis project Ga0066863, IMG submission 65495) | Marine microbial and viral communities from oxygen minimum zone, Eastern Pacific Ocean - ETNP2014F10-02SV253 | ecosystem: Environmental > Aquatic > Marine > Oceanic ...
TTTTAGGAAAGATAGATAATATAAAATTGATTGGATCTAAAGTCAGGGTTTTTTGTAATGTTGGTTTTGATATTGTTTCTGATATTTCTGAGTATTCATTTAAGAAAATGAATTTAAATATTAATGATGAGATTTATGTTATATTTAAATCGGAAAATGTAAAAATTTCGTATACATAATTTGGATTTAAAATTGAAATTTAAGCAAAAATTAACAAATATAATCAGGAAAAATAATTCAGTCTTATCTATTGGATTAGATCCTGATAAAAATAAAATGCCAATAGAAAATATTTTTGAATTTAATAAAAGAATTATAGATTCAACATTTGATTTAGTATGTGCTTATAAACCTAATTTCGCTTTTTATGAAAAAGAGGGATTACAAGGCATGCAAGCTTTATATAAAACCATAGATTATATTAAATCTGTAGATTCGGATATTGTAATAATTGCTGATGCAAAACGAGGAGATATAGGGAATACAAGTGAAGCTTATGCTTATTCGGTGTTCAAAACTATGGATTGTGATGCTGCAACAATAAATGTATACGGAGGAGAAGATTCGGTAACCCCTTTTGTTGAATATGAATCCAAAGGTGTTTTAATATGGTGCAGGGCTTCTAATCCTAGTTCTGACGAATTACAAAATGTAATACTAGCAGAGTCTAATATTACTCTATATGAATACTTAGGTACTTTGATTTCCAAATGGAATGATAAAAATAATAATATTGGATTAGTTGCTGGTGCAACAAATATTGATGATATAAAAAAATTGAAAAAAATATGTCCTAATATCCCATTTTTAGTTCCAGGAATAGGTAGCCAGGGAGGAGATTTGAAATCTGTGATTAATGTTTTAAAACAAGGGAATATTGATACTTCTCCTTATATTATTAATTCTTCACGTTCAATATTGTATGCATCTAATAAATTGGAATTTGAATCTGCAGCCAGGATTGAAGCTGATAAATTTGTTAATTTAGTTAAACCTTTGATTTTTTAATTATTGAAAAAAGAATTTAAACTTAATACAAATATAAAATTTAAAAAATCACATGTGTGTGGTTCTGAAGTATGGGAAATAAAGAAAATAGGAGAAGATTCCAAGATAAAAATATATCCTTATTCTAATTTGTCAGATTATGAGTTGCAGTGTGTAAAATGCAAAAGAAATATTCAGATGAAATATCAAGAAATATTAATAAAAATAAAATAATTTTTATTTTTATTATTTTCATTGACATGCAATATTGTAAAAATTAGAATTAAATTATAATTATTGTATCAACAGAGAGAATCACAATGTTTGAAATGGTTATTGATAGTATTAGAGTCAGTTTGATGAATTATCAGCGTGTTGTGATTTTGAAAGAAAAACATTCAAAACGATATCTACCTATGTGGATTGGCACAAATGAAGCTGAAGCGATTGCTTTAAAACTTGAGGATGTAGATGTCCCCAGGCCTATGACACATGATTTGTTGTGCAATTCATTTGAATCTTTAGGAGCTAAAATAGATTATGTAGTTGTTTGGGATGTTAATCATGAAGATACTTTTATGGCTAAAATAGTTGTAGATTTCAAAGGTGACTTGATAGAAATAGATTCAAGACCAAGTGATGCTTTAGCTCTTGCAGTCAGAACAGGTTCGCCAATATATGCTGAAGATAAAGTTTTGGACAAAGCAGGAATGGAATTAGACCAAAACAATGATGATTTGAAAAATGTCGATAGTTTATTACCTAATAAAAAACAAAAAAAATCTTCAGATTCTAAGGAATTAAAGTTATCTGCTTTCGATGATTTTATGGATGAGTTAGATTTAGAAGATTTTTAATCTTAATTGATTTGACCATATTATTAAGTATATGATAGGATTTTTATAGCTATAGGAGAGTGATTTGGGTTCCAGGAAACTAGCTTTAGTCTTCCAGCTTGTAGGCATAGGGTGGTTTATTGCTGTATGTTTGATTGGAGGAGCTTTTTTAGGTTCTTGGGTTGCAAATTTTTTCACATTTTCTAATGCTGATGGTTTTTTTATAGTATTTGGTACTTTATTAGGGTTATTGTGTGCCGGGGTAGGTGTTGTTAAATTAGTTAATCTTATATTAAAAACAGATTAAATTGTAAATTGTTATATATTATTTGATGAGTAAATTATTTTCATACATTACCAAAATCATCCTTAATCCTATTGCCCTTGGAATACTATTTATTGTTTCAGTTCTTGGTGGTGGATTAGGTAGTGCTTTAGGTTTAGGCTTTATAAGCGCACCTTTTGCTTATATTTCCATTCCTTCGGAAACATTATATGTTTTTGAAGGGTCAAAAGATAATTTTTTAATTAATTTTTTAAATAGTGCCATAACTAATACCTTGCTTATGTCATTATTAACAATCGTAATATTATTAGTTGTTTCTATTAAAGCTACTAGTAAGATGAAAATTATTCCTTCAGGAATTCAAAATTTAATAGAATTTGCTATTGAAGCAATGTATAACACTTGTAAAAAGATTGCTGGTGAAGAAAAAGGGAAGATATTTTTTCCTTTGGTAATGACTATTTTCTTGTTTGTTGTTATCTCCAATTGGATTGGAGTTTTGCCAGGCACTGGTACGATTGGTAGGATTGAATCTGCAGAAGAATATTGTCATCATCAGGAGAAAAAAGATAATTTAGGACATGATGTAAAGTTCAATATATATAAAAAGAATGGCAACTTATCATCTACTTTATTTGGATTTGGATCTTCTCAGTATAAGATAAATTCTTCTGATTCATCTTTGTTTAAGCATTTAGATTCGAAAGATAAGCATAGCGACTATCATGGAAATGAGATTTGTTCTCATGATTGGTTACATCATGAATTTGAAGATGCAAAAAGTCTGAAAGCTAAGGAATTAGGTGTAGATAATTTTGATAATAATTATCAGGCTGGAATATTAGTACCATTTTTCAGAGGATCAAATTCAGATATTAATACTACTTTAGCTTTGGCATTATGCGCCATGATTACGATTCATTGGTGGGGTATCAAGTATTTGGGATTGTCTGGTCATTTTGGAAAATTTATTAATTTTAAAAATGGCCCTATAAATTTCTTTGTCGGGATATTGGAGCTGGTTGGAGAATTTGCAAAGGTTATAAGTTTTACTTTTAGGTTGTTTGGTAATATTTTTGCCGGTGAAGTTTTATTATTTGCTATGGCATTTTTATTACCATTAATAGGGATTATTCCATTTATAGGACTTGAATTATTCGTAGGATTAATTCAGGGACTGATATTTTCAATGTTAACTTTAGTATTTGCAGCTATTGCTACAGTTAGTCATAATTCTGATGAACATTGATATAATTTATGATAAATTTAATAAACAAAATTAAGTTCTTAAAAAAAGGAGTTAAATTATGGATGGAGATATTTTAAATATTGGGGCTGGATTGGCTATAGGATTGGGTGCTATTGGCCCAGGTATAGGAATAGGATTGTTAGGATCAAAAGCTATGGAAGCTATTGGTAGAAATCCAGAAGCCGCAGGTCCAATACAGACAAATATGATTTTAGCTATTGCATTTGCTGAAGCAATTGCTATTTATGCTCTAGTTGTAGCTATTTTAATTAAATTCGTTTAACTAAGAATAATTTAGGAGTTTTTTATGGATGCAGTAGGCATAAATTGGCCTGGACTGTTAACTCAGTTTATAAGTTTTCTTATTCTATTTCTTTTGTTAAAAAAGTTTTTGTATTCTCCTATTGTTAAAATGCTAGAGGATAGAGCTGAAAAAATTAAATTTAGCTTAGAGACTGCTGAACGTGTTAAGGAAGAGGCAGAACAAACAACAGCTGCAAATGAAACTCTAATGATAAAAGCAAGAGAGGAATCTCAGGCTTTTATATCGGAGGCAAGAGAACAGGCAAAGAAGATAAAAGAATCTGAATTAGAAAAAAGTAAATCACAAATTGAAAGTGAAAGGAAAAGAGCTCTTGATGAAATCAGATCTGAACAAGATAAAATAATTAATAATATAAGATCTGAATTTTCTAGTTTAGCTATTTCAGCGGCTGAGAAAATTGTTGAACGAGAAGTAAATGCGAATAATCATAAAGAGATTATTCAATCATTTCTTGAAAAAGCAAAAAATATAAAAAGTGAATAGTAAATATTTATGATAAAAGATACAAAAATAGCGAAAAGATATGCAAGAGCATTATTTGATATTGCCTCTGAAGATCAGAGTTATAATGACTGGTTGGATAAACTGAAATTGATTTCTGATACTGAGACTGATAAAGATTTTGCTAATGTATTAAATTCAACAAAAATATCTTTATCAAAAAAAATGAACACAATTGATGAAGTCTTTAAAAGTAAATTAAATACATTACAATTGAATTTCTTAAAACTATTAACTAAGAATCAATCTTTTTCTATTATTCAAGATATTCATAAACAGTTTGTGGGTCAAGTTGAAAAATTAAATAATATTATTAGAGTTTCGGTTACATCCCCATATAAAATTAGTGATGACCTTAAAGATCAAATTTCAAATTTAGTTAATGAGATATCAGGAGCTGAATCTGTTATAGAAGAAAAAATTGATATTGAACTGATTGGGGGAGTAGTAATCAGATTAGGAGATACTGTTATTGACGGTAGTATTAAAAATAAAGTTAAACAATTAAGAAGAGAATTAGTATAAGAGAGGAAAGTTATGGCGAATGAAGATATTGCATCAATAATAAAAGAACAAATTAAAAAATTTGGTGATGAATTAAAAGTTGAGCAGACAGGCATAGTAACTGAAGCTGGTGATGGGGTAGCAAGAGTTCAAGGATTATCGAATGTGAAAGCAAATGAAATAGTACAGTTCCAAAATGATATTTTTGGATTAGCTTTAAATTTGGAAGAAGATACCGTTGGAGTTGTTATTTTAGGTGATTATCTAGGGATCAAGGAAGGTGATGAAGTGAAAAGCACTGGCAGGATTGTTGAAGTTCCAGCAGGAAATGATATGATTGGCCGTGTATTAAACCCGTTAGGGCAACCAATAGATGGTAAAGGCAGTATTGCTTCAACTGAAACTATTGAAGTTGAAAAAATCGCTCCCGGTGTAGTTGAAAGGCAATCTGTCAGCGAGCCAGTTCAGTTTGGTGTAAAAGTTGTAGATGGATTAGTCCCTATTGGAAGAGGTCAGAGAGAACTTGTTATTGGTGATAGAGGTACTGGGAAAACGGCTGTTTGTATCGATGCTATTATCAATCAAAAAGATGGTGATTTGATATGCATATATGTTTCTATTGGTCAAAAGGCATCGAAAGTTGCGAATATAGTTAACCAATTAGAAACTAATGGAGCCATGGAACATACTATAGTGGTAACTGCAAATGCTTCTGAGTCAGCTGCACTTCAGTATTTGGCACCTTATTCGGGTTGTGCTATAGGTGAGTATTTTATGTCCCAGGGTAAAGATGTATTAATTGTATATGATGATCTTACAAAACATGCGTGGGCTTATCGTCAAATGTCATTGTTACTTAGAAGACCTCCCGGAAGAGAAGCATATCCTGGTGATGTTTTTTATTTGCATTCAAGATTACTTGAAAGAGCTGCAAAATTGAACGCGGACTATGGCGGAGCATCAATGACAGCTTTGCCAGTAATTGAAACTCAAGCAGGAGATGTATCTGCTTATATTCCAACAAATGTAATTTCAATTACTGATGGGCAACTATACCTAGAGCCAGATCTTTTTAATTCTGGAATAAGACCTGCAGTGAATTTAGGACTTTCTGTTACTAGAGTTGGTAGTGCTGCGCAGACAAAAGCTATGAAATCAGTAGCTGGTAGTTTAAAAATTCAAATGGCACAATTCAGAGAATTGGAAACATTTGCTCAGTTCGGTACTTCTGATTTGGATGATGCTACAAAGAAGCAATTAGATAGAGGTCAAAGAATACTTGAATTACTTAAACAAAATGAGGCTTCGCCAGTTGCAATGGAACAACAGGTGTGCATGTTTCATATGGCTAATGAAGGTATTTTGGATGATATTCCTGTGGAAAAAGTGAAAGAGTTTGAATTAGGGTGGTATGACTATGCAGAATCAAATTTGAGTGAAGTTTTAAATACTATAAAATCTTCAGGAGATTTGGATGATGATTCTAAAAAGACTATATCTGAAATCAGCTCGAAATATAAAAAATCAATGGGTTTTTAATTAATGGCAAGTACTAAAGAACTACGTACAAGAATTAAATCGATTACGAATACAGCTAAAGTTACAGGTGCTATGCAGATGATTGCGGCTTCTAAATTACGAAAGGCTCAAGATGCTGCTGAGAATTATAATATATATTCAACAAATTATGAAAATATAAAAAATAGTATATTAAATTCTGCAGACTTTGATCTTTTAGCTGAATATAGTGATTTATTTAAATCACATGAAAATTCTGATGAAAATGTATTATATTTAGTAATTTCTTCCAATCGAGGTTTGTCTGGGCCATTATTTGGAAATTTAGTTAAAACTTTAGAAGAAAACACCAAACAAGTTAATAAAAAGAGTTTTGTTTCATTAGGGAAAAAAATAGATAAATATATTAATTCTAGAAATTTGAATTTACTAAATACTTTTGAAATGAAAGATGAATTTACATCAGAAGATGTTGAATTGATTAGTGATTATATTGTTGATGAGTTTATTGAAAATCAATACACATCTGTTAAATTAGTTTATTCTCACTTTAATAGTGTAGCTAATCAAAAAGCTGAAATTATTGACCTTTTACCATTTAAACAAAGTAAGAATAGCCAAAATGTTAGTAATCATATTTTTGAACCTAATCAATTAGATTTAATATTTGATTTTGCTCCAAAATATGTATTTATTATGATTTTCAGATCTATTCTAGATTCATTGGCTAGCGAGCATGCAGCTAGGATGGTTGCAATGCAAAATGCTACTGATAATGCCAATGAATTAGTTGATGATCTCACTTTAGATTTGAATAAAGCAAGACAAGAAACAATTACATCAGAATTGTTGGATTTGGTTGGTGGAATGTCTGCAATTGAAAATTAATATTTATTTTTAAATTAGGAGTATTGAAATGTCAAAAGGAAATATTGTTCAAGTTATTGGTACAGTAGTGGATGTGGAATTCCCTCCTGATAAATTACCTAATATTTACAACGCTTTAGAAACAGATTTAGCTGGAGAAAAATTAGTTTTAGAAGTAGAACAGTTAGTTGGTAATAATTGGGCACGATGTCTTGCTTTAGGCTCTACAGATGGTTTGTCCAGAGGACAGGAAGTCTTGGATACCGGAGCGGCAGTTCAAGTACCTGTTGGCGATCCTTCTCTTGGAAGATTATTTAACGTTTTAGGGGATGCTATTGATGATGGTGATCCAATTCCTAAAGATGTTGAAAGATGGCCAATTCATAGACCAGCTCCTGCTTTTGATCAGCAAAGGAGTACAACTGAAATTTTGGAAACTGGGATTAAAGTTATAGATTTAATGACTCCTTTTGCGAAAGGTGGTAAAGTTGGCGCATATGGTGGTGCAGGAGTAGGGAAAACTGTAATTATAACTGAATTAATTAGAAATATAGCTCAGGAACATTCTGGGGTATCAGTATTCGCAGGTGTTGGGGAAAGATCAAGGGAAGGCAATGATTTATGGAATGAAATGAAAGAATATGGAGTTTTAGATTCTACGGCATTAGTATTTGGCCAAATGAATGAACCTCCAGGAACTAGAGCAAGAATTGCATTAACTGGGTTAACCATGGCGGAATATTTCAGAGATGTACGTAAACAAGATGTTTTACTTTTCGTTGATAATGTATACAGATATATATTGGCCGGAATGGAGGTATCAGCCTTATTGGGAAGAATGCCTTCGGCAGTAGGTTATCAGCCAACATTAAGCACCGAAATAGGAGATTTGGAAGAAAGAATCACTTCTACAAATGATGGATCAATTACATCTTTTCAGGCTGTTTATGTTCCTGCTGATGATTATACTGATCCGGGAATTGTAACAACTTTTGGTCACTTAGATGCAAATATAGCTTTAGAAAGAGCTTTAGCCGAACAAGCATTATTTCCTGCAGTAGATCCACTTGCATCAAATTCAAGAATTCTTGAACCAGCTGTTGTTGGAGAAGATCATTACAGAGCTGCACAAGGTGTAAAACAAATATTACAAAGATATAAAGACTTACAGGACGTTATAGCTATATTGGGTATTGAAGAATTATCTGAAGAAGATCAAGTTATAGTAGGTAGAGCAAGAAGAATTCAAAGATTTTTAACTCAACCATTTTTTGTTGGAGAAGTTTTTACTGGAATTCCAGGTAAATATGTTTCTATTGAAGAAAATGTTAGAGGATTTCTAGAAATCTTAGAAGGGAAACATGATGATTTGCCTGAACAGGCTTTTTACATGCAAGGAACTATTGATGAAGTAGTGGAAAATGCAAAACCAAAACAAAAGCAATAGAGGTTGTCATGTCTTTTGAAATAGATATAATTTCTCAAAATGGTTTAGATTTTACTGGTAATGTTGATTCTGTGACTCTGCCAGGCAAGGATGGTTATATTACAGTATTACAAAATCATGCTAGTTTAGTTACAACTTTAAAATCTGGAAAATTAATTACTAGATCTACTAAAGAAAAAGAAAAGACTATTGAAATAACTGGCGGTTTTTCAGAGATTAAAAATAATAAATTAATTGTATTAATAGATTAATAAACTTATTTGTTTAAATAATAAGACATTGACTGAAGAGACAAGATAGGGTCAATGTTTCTGCAAACTATTGCTTTTGGGAGTACAGGTTTCATAGGCGCATAGTTTAAAATTGCTTTTATACCACTTTCTACCAATCTGTCTATTACCCCCTGAGCATCTGGGGCAGGTACAGTTACTATTCCAATTTTAATATTTAATTTTTTTATTGTACTTTTCATTTCAGATATTGGTTTTATAACTATATCTTTGTTAGCAATATTAGAAGGGATAGAAATATCAAAAGCTGCTTTGATTATATAACCTTCATTTTCAAAACCATGATAATTAATTACAGCCTGACCCAAATTTCCAATACCTACAACACAGGTATTCCATTTTTGATTTAAATTAAGTATTTGTCTTAACTCATCTAAGAGATAGTCTATATTGTATCCTCTCCCTTGTTTTCCAAATTTACCAAAATGACTAAAATCTTTTCTTATTTGAGCAGGAGTAGTTTGTAATAAATTTCCCAAGTGTTGTGAACTGACAGTTATTTGGTTTAATAATTTTAACTCACTGAGAGTTCTTACATATAAAGGCAATCTTATGATTACTATCTCAGGAATTTCATGTTCATGTTCATTCATATTTATTAAATATAAAAATAGTGTAAAAACTTGATTTTAATATTTAATATACCTGAAGTCAAATCAATATAAATTATGGTATCATTATAATAAATGTATATCTCTGATATTTATTATAATTTAATGAAAAGAAAATGAACGAATCAAACGATATTAAAATCCATAGGGGATTGAAGGAAATATATCTTGATAGAACAAAATCAAGTTATATTGACGGTAAAAATGGAAAATTATATTATCGAGGATTTAATATTAATGAATTGGCAAATAATTCTACTTTTGAAGAAGTTAGTTACTTATTGATTCATGGAACACTCCCAAACAAATCACAACTTGATGAAATAACGACTTGGATGGCAAATAACAGGGAAATTCCAAATGAAGTTATCAAATTGATAGATTCAATTAAACATCTTCATCCAATGGATGTTTTAAGAACCACTATTTCAACTTTAGCTGCATTTGATGAATCTTTGGAGGATGATTCCAATGAGTCAAATGTAAAAAAAGGATTGTCAATTACTGCAAAAGCACCAACTATTGTAACTACACATATTAGACTTAGAGATGGTAAGGATTCTATTTCTCCTGATAAATCATTGTCACATGCAGCAAATTTTTTATATATGCTTTTTGGAGTTATCCCAGATGAATTAGATGCAAAATTAATTGATAAAGATTTAATTTTACACGCAGAGCACGGGTTAAATGCTTCTTCATTTGCAGCAAGAGTGGTAGCTTCAACTCAATCAGATGTGTATTCTGCTATTACAGCTGGTATAGCTTGCTTGAAAGGACCGGCTCATGGAGGTGCAGCTGAAGGTGTGATGAAACAAGCTCAAGAAATTGGAGATGAGAAGAATACGGTAAATTATGTTAAGAATTTATTATCTTCTGGCGGTAGAATAATGGGGTTTGGTCATAGAGTTTATAAAACCGCTGATCCTCGAGCTTTGATTTTAAAAATAGATGCAAAAAATTTAAGTGAAAGAAAAGGTAATCCTAAATGGTTTGCTATTCTTCAATCTTTGGCAGATTGCATGGAACCATATGAGAAAAAAGGTATTTGTGAAAATGTTGATTTCTGGACTGGTGCTATTTATAATCTATTAGATATACCTGATGATATTTTCGTATCAATATTTGCTTTAGCTAGAATCCCTGGATGGACTGCTCAAATAACTGAGCAATTTTCTAATAATATTTTGATAAGACCGTTATTGGCATATGTTGGCGAACTTGAAAAACCATATATAAAAATTGAAGATAGAAAATAATTATTAAATCATTTTTGTATTAATAATTCATTTTATGCAAAAGAAATTACATCACAAATTCCATACTAAATTAATTTCATATGATCAATTTATGGAATACAAATTATATGATAAAAACGACGGATATTATTCTGCAAAAAATCAAGAATTGTGGGGGACTGATTATGTAACTTCTCCCATAACTCATTCTGCTTTTGGTTTTCTGATTGCAAAATATATATATGCAGTTTGGATTTCTATGAATTCACCTAATACTTTTTCATTAATAGAAATAGGAGGAGGTAATTTAAATTTTATAAATAATATATTTGACGGAATTCGTGATCTGTCACCTAAATTTGCTGATTTATTAAATATAGTTGTTATTGATCGTAATTTTAAAAACAATTTGGAAAGACATAAAAATATACAATTAATTAATAGTGATAGTTTTAATTTAAAAAATATTACTGGTGTTATTATTTCAAATGAATTATTTGATGCCTTGCCATTTAAAAGATTGATAAATAAAAAAGATAAATTCTATGAAATATTTGCAAATTATTGTAATGATTTTGAAGAACAAGAATTAGAAATTAAATATAATCCTTTTTATAAATATTCTGAAGACATATATTCAATACCTGGAAAAGTTTTTGCTTATTCCCCGTTGCAAAAACAAATCATAAAAGATATTGGTGATGGAATGGAAAGTGGTGTAGTTTTGTCTATAGATTATGGATATTTTTTTAATGATTTAAAAAAGAATAAAAATTTGATCACTGATGCAAGGATAATTAAAAAACAAAATATAGTTAATAATATCTATTCTGAAGATTTAGTAGATATAAGTTCGTTTGTAAATTTTAATTTGTTAATCGATTGGTTTACAGAATTTGGTTTTGATTTTATGTTTTCAGATAAACAATCAAAATTTTTACAGGATTTAGATATTGTGAATTTTACAAAATCTTATTTGAAAAATTCTGTAAATATGGCTGAAGCATTAAAATACATAAGAACATTGGAAGATTTGATTGATGATAATATTTTTGGGGATTATATTGTTTTAGGAGTATCAAAAGGATTAAATAATTTTAATCATAATTCATTATTAAATAAATTAATTTATTAATTTGATTCTTCTATTGTATTTCTCCAATTTAATTTTGGATTTCTAGCAGCAAGAGCTTCATTTAATCTTGTGTTAGGGGTGTTATGTGGTGCATTGTGTAATAAATCTGGGTTAGTCTTGGCTTCTTCGCATATGACTTTGATAACTTCTATGAATTCATCAAGTGTTTCTTTTGATTCAGTTTCAGTAGGTTCTACTAGTAAAGCTTCATCTACTGTTAAAGGAAAATACATGGTAGGTGGGTGGATGTCATAATCAATTAATCTTTTTGCTATATCAAGGGCGTTTACCCCATATTTTTCTTTTATAGTTTTAGCAGAAAAAACTACTTCATGACTACATATTCGGTCGTAAGGTAAGTCTAATGTGTCTTTTAATTTGATTCTTAAATAGTTAGCATTAATAACAGCGTCTTCGCTAATATTATTTATACCTTCTTTACCTAAGGTTCTAATATAAGAATAAGCTCGTACTAAAGCGCCAAAATTACCATGAAAAGCCCCCATTTTTCCTATAGATTTTTGAGGTTTAGAAAGATCAAATTTATTAGTTTTATTTTTTGTAACAATTGGGTCGGGAAGGAAATCGACTAATTTATCATTTACCATTACAGCCCCTGCTCCTGGCCCTCCACCTCCATGAGGTTGAGTGAATGTTTTATGAAGATTGGAATGGACAACATCAAAACCAATTTCTCCGGGCTTAACTTTACCTAATATGGCATTAAGGTTTGCTCCATCACCATAAATTAAACCACCATTAGAATTGATTATGTTTACCACTTCAATGATATTTGTGTCAAATAATCCCAATGTGCTTGGTTGGGTTAACATTAATCCTGCAGTAGAATCATCAACAACATTTTTTAGAGCTTCCAAATTAGTATTGCCATTATTGTCTGTAGGGATGCTGATAACTTCAAAGCCAGCCATAACTGCTGATGCAGGGTTTGTTCCATGAGCACTATCTGGAATGATGACTTTTTTTCGTTTAAAATCCTCTCTATTTACATGGTAAGCTCTTATCATTAGCATTCCTGCTAGTTCTGCCTCAGCTCCAGCCATAGGCGCAAGAGAAGTAGCTGACATACCTGTTATTTCTGCTAAAATGTTTTGCAGATCAAACATTATTTCTAATGCTCCTTGGATAGTATCAATGTTTTGGAGTGGGTGTATATCATTAAAACCAGGAAACCCAGCAATATCATCATTTAGTTTGGGATTGTATTTCATTGTGCAACTTCCTAAAGGGTAAAAGTTATGATCAATTGAAAAATTCATTTGACTAATTGATGAAAAATACCTCACAATTTCATTTTCTGATACTTGAGGCATTTCTAAATTTTTTCTTAGAAATTTTTTATCTGGTAATGGTTGAAGTGGGACATCTATTGAAGGCATCGTAGTACCTACTTTCCCATCTGCACTTCTGTCCATTAATAATTTGCGTGTATTTGTATTATTCATAAAGTTTATACCTGAGAGAGTATTGTAATTAAATTATCAATTTCTTCTTTTGAATTCATTTCAGTAATAGCTAATAGCATGCTATTTTCAATGAAGTTAGAGACATCATATCCACCAATTATTTTGTTTTTATGCAGGTGTTCATTTAATTCTTTAATAGGGATAGGGGATGATATGGTGAATTCTTTGAAAAAATTATTTGTTTGTACTTTAAAACCGGGTAAATTGTTAATTTTTTCTGCTGCATAATGAGATTTATGATAACAAAGTTCGGATAGATATTTTAAACCCTTTTTCCCTTGTAATGCCATATATACAGTAGACATTAATGCAATTAATCCAACAGAAGTACAAATATTTGAAGTCGCCCTTTCTCTTTTAATATGTTGCTCTCTTGTTTGCAGGGTTAATACATATCCTTTTTTATTATTGGAATCTACAGTTTCGCCAACAATTCTTCCGGGCAATTGCCTTACATAATTTTTTTTGCAAGCAAACAGTCCTGCATATGGGCCTCCATATGCAAGTGATACCCCAAATGGTTGCCCTTCAGCTACCACAATATCAGCATTGTAATGAGAAGGAGTCTGATACATGCTTAAAAACATTGGTTCTGATATTGCTATTAATAGAGCATTATTTTTGTTTGACAAAATCTTTAATTGTTCAATATCAGAAATTTCTCCTAAAAAATTAGGTTGTTGTATAACGTAGCATGCTGGCTCATCATCATCGTCATTTAGGATAGTTTCTATATTGTTGTAAGATATTTCAATCCCTATTGCCTGGGTAAGTGTTTTAATAACATCTATATAAAGAGGAGATACAGCTCCAACAATTTCTACTTTAAATTTTTTATTAATTCTACATGCCATTAAAACTGCTTCTGCAGCACTAGTTGCGCCATCGTACATTCCCGCATTTGCAACTTCCATATCAGTTAATTCACATACCATACTCTGAAATTCAAAATGCGCTTGAAGTGTACCCTGAGAAACTTCTGGTTGGTATGGAGTATATGAAGTCATAAATTCGCTTCTTGATGTGATTTGCTTAACTACACTAGGTATGAAATGCCTATACGCTCCTGCACCTAAAAATGAGCTGTATTCACCAGGTATTGAATTTTTATTCGCTATTTTAGATAATTCATTTTTCAGATCTAATTCTGAAGTGGGTGAAGGTAAATTTAAATCTGGAAATCTGAATTTTTTAGGAATATCAGAAAATAGGTCTTTGTACGAATCAAAACCTATATCAGATAACATTTCTTTTTTTATTTTTGGTGTATTTGGGGTGTAAGTAGATTGATATTGATTATCCATGTTTTTTTAACTCCCCGCATTTACAAATGACTCATATTCTTTAGCACTCATAAGTTTTTCAAATTCAGAATCATCTGCAATTTTTACTTTTATGAGCCAGCCATCTTCAAAAGGAGAATTATTTAACAATTCAGGTTCTGTTTCTAGTTTTTCATTAATTTCAATAATTTCCCCACTTATGGGACTGTATATTTCTGAAGCAGCTTTGACTGACTCAACTTCACCAAATGTAGAAAACTGAGTAATTTCAGTGCCAGCCTGAGGTAATTCAATAAAAACAATATCGCCTAGGCTTTCTACGGCAAAAGATGTTATTCCAATAGTTGCAACTCCATTATTTTCAAGTAACCACTCGTGTTCTTCAGAATATTTTAAATTTTCAGGATACATTTACTTGCTCCTTTTTCCTTTTATAGAATGGTATTTTTGTAATTTTAGCGAGTATATTTTTTGAACGGATTTCAATTGTTATTTCAGAATGAATATCTAGAGATTTATCAGATATATATCCTAATCCGATGCTTTTACTTAATGTTGGAGAGTATGACCCGCTTGTTACTTCTCCAATTGTATTATTATTATTGTCTTTAATTATATTGTGAGATCTTGCAATGTTTCTACCTTGTATTTCAAAACCTATTAATTTTTTTGACAATTCTTGAGATTTAATATTATTTAATGTGTTGTTTATCATATAATTTTCTCGATCTAATTCTACAAATCTAGATAATTGAGCTTCAAAAGGATTTATTATTTCTGTGATTTCATTACCGTGCAGTGCTAAAGCAGCTTCTAGTCTTAGTACATCTCTTGCTCCTAGGCCACATTCAGTTGCTCCATTTTTAACTAATATTTCCCAAAAGTTTTGAGAAATATCGTTATCTAAAATTATTTCAAACCCATTTTCTCCGGTATAACCTGTTCGAGCAATAGTAACATTCTTGCCATTGTATTTTGTTTCTATAAATCTAAATCTTTTAATTTTAGGTAAATCAGGAAATATGTTATTTAAAATTGCTCTCGATGTTGGGCCTTGCAATGCTATCATGGCTGTATTTTTTGTAACAATATTAATATTAAAATCTAAATTATTAGTATTTTCACGGACCCATTCATATATTTTGTCTGCATTTGAAGCATTTGGAATTAATAGGAATTTATTATTATTAATTTTATAAACTATAGCATCATCTATGATTCCACCATTTTGATTACATATTACGTTGTATTTCCCTTGCCCTTCTTCAATCATAAAAGGATTTACACTTAAAATTTTGTCTAATCCTAAAGATGCGTCATTTCCTGATATGTAAAATCTCCCCATATGTGAAACATCAAATATTCCGGATTGTGTTCTGACTGCTTTACATTCAGACAGTATAGAAGAATATTGTATTGGCATTTCCCATCCAGCAAAAGGTACTAACTTTGCTTTTGAGTCAATATGTGTTTGATGTAAAGAGGTTTTTAATAAATTATCCATTATTTAATGATTTCATGGTTTCTAATATTGAGTTAATTAGCCAATTTATTTCTTCATCTGAAACAATTCCAAGATGTCCAATTCTAAGTATTTTTCCACTTAGTTTTCCTTGCCCTGTGGAAATAATTACTTGGTGTTTATTTTCTAGTATATTTAATAATTCAGAGCAGTTTATATTTTCAGGTACTTTGACCGCTGTTAAAGTATTGGAAGCATAAACTTCGCTTTTAGGAAATAATTCAAAATTAATTTCTTGTAATTTACTTCTAATTTTATTAGCGGCATCTATATGCCTTTCATAAACTTTTGGCATCGTTTCATCTAGCAATAATTTTAATGATTTATTAAGAGAATACATTACGCCGATTGCAGGAGTAAATGGTGGCTGTCCTTTTTCTAAATATTTTTTATATTGCGAAATATCAAAGTAAAATTTTGGACAAGAAGACTTTTGATGAAATTGCCATGCTTTTTCGCTGACAGACATAAATGCAAGTCCAGGAGGTGTAACCCATCCTTTTTGAGAAGCTGAAATCAAAACATCAATCTCTAATTCATCTGTATTGCATGGCACAGAAGCTACGCTGCTAATACCGTCAACAACATATAATAAAGAATACTTTTTAGCTAAAAGAGAAATAGCTTTAAGATCGTTCTGAACTCCAGTAGATGTTTCATTATGAGTGATGTAAAGAGCTTTTGAATTTGGATTAGCTATAATAAATTCTTCAAGAGTATTAATATTAATTATTTCACCTAATTCGAAATTTATATTGTGAACTTCAATATTGTAAGAATTAGCTATTTCTGAAAATCTGTCTCCAAACCAACCTACTGAAGCAACAATAATTTCATCATTTTCAGATAAGAAATTTGATATAGATGCTTCCATTACACCTGTTCCGGAGCATGTGAAGATATATAGATCATTATTAGTGGCGTATATTTTTTTCAAATTTTTTGTACATTCATCTAAAAGTAGCTTGTAATCGTTTCCCCTGTGATTTATTAAAGGTTTTGATTGCTCATCTAGTATTTCTTTTGGGACAGGAACAGGCCCAGGTAATCTTAGATTTATTTCGTTAGAATTTGATAAATATTTGTGCATTATAAATTAAAAATTGATTTCAATATTTTTTCTTTTTCCAAGGCTAATTTGATATCCATTTTTAAGCTCGGATATACTTATGTCTTCAGAAAGGATTGCTCCGTTTAATTTTACACCATTTTGTTTTAGCAATCTTTTAAATTCTGACGCACTTGCAATTAGATTTTTATTAAATAGTATTTTACTTAATTTTTCTTTTGAATTTGTTTTATCAATTTGAAAGGATATTTTTTCAAATTTAACTTTTTTTTCTTGTACAGATTCTTTGAAATTCTTTTCAGATAAATCAGCGTCATTTTTAGTATGAAATTGTTTTACAATTTCATATGCAAGTAATTTTTTGTAATCCATAGGATTAATATTGTTAGAATTTAACCCATTTGTTAATTCTTGAATTATCTTATCTTCTATATCAGTTAGACATTTCATATATAATTCAATCAGATGATCTGGTATAGACATGATCTTTCCATATATTTCATTTGGATGTTCTGTTATTCCTATATAATTGTTTAAACTTTTACTCATTTTCTTTTTCCCGTCTGTACCTGGGATTAATGGAACTAAAAAACATTGTTGGGGTAATTGTCCTTCTTTTTGTTGCAGATCTCTTCCAACAAGTAAATTAAATTTTTGATCTGTGCCTCCAAATTCTACATTCGAATTTATTACTACTGAATCATAAGCTTGCAAAAGCGGGTATAGTAATTCTGTAATAGTAATTGGTTGATTTGTATTAAATCTTTTTGCAAAATCATCTCTGGCTAAGAATTGGGCAATTGTAAATTTGCTTGCCAATGAAATAATATTTTCCAATTTGAACTTACCATACCATTCTGATTGCCATCTTATTTCTGTCTTTGACTTATTTACAATTTTGAAAAATTGTTTTAAATATGTATCTGCATTATATTTTACTTCTTCATAAGTAAGCATTGGCCTTGTTTCAGATCTTCCGCTAGGATCTCCAATTTGAGCAGTCCAATCTGCCACAATTAATACAACTGTATGCCCTATATCCTGAAGTTGTCTTAATTTTCTTAATCCTACTGCATGTCCAAGGTGAATATCTGGGGCGCTAGGGTCAAATCCCATTTTTAATCTCAGATTACTATTGTTATTGAGATTAAAAATAAATTCATCTCTAGGAATTATTTCTTCCACACCTCTGTTTAGAATTTTATTAATATCATCCATTGTCAAAATTATTTTTTATATCAATTAAATCTTTTTGCATTTGTTCTTTTAATTTTATAATATCTGAAAAAGTTATTTGATCCCTTATATACTTATGAATTTCAATTGTTAGAGTTTCATTGTATAAGGATTTAGAGAAATCTACGATATGTACTTCGATACTTAAAGGGTTATTATTTCCAAATGAGGGATTCTTGCCAATACTTAATGCCCCTGTATATTTCTTTTTTCCATATTTCACTTTACATGCATAAATACCTTCTGGAGGAATCATTTTTTTTTGATCTATTAATAAATTGGCAGTAGGCATATTGAGATCTTTTCCTCTGTTTTCTCCTTTTATAACTTTACCGGTTAAATTATAAAAATAACCCAAACATTGGTTTGCTTTAATTATTTGTTTTTGATTAATAAGTTTTTTTATTAAAGTACTACTAACTATTTGATTTTCACTAATATAAGGTTCAGCGACATGCAATGTATAATCAAAAGTATTTTGCATTTTATTTAAATAATTTATATTTCCTTCTTTATTTTTCCCTAATGAAAAATCTGGACCAATTATAAGAGATTTTAAATTTGAAGAAGTGTTTAAATATTCTAGAAAATTATATGCTTTTGTATTAGCTATTTCATCATTGAATTCAATAAAGAAAATATCATCGATTTTACTATTTGATAATATATTAGTTTTTTCATATTTGGTGGATAAATAATTATTTGAATCGTTTTTTTTAGTTAAAAAGTGATAGGGAGAATTAGAGAAAGAAATTAAACAAGAATTATGATTATGATTTTTAGCAATTTTAATAGTTTCATTAATTAGGTATTGATGCCCTAAGTGTATGCCATCAAATACACCGATTGTCATACTATATCCTGATTTACTTTTAATTATTTTAGATAATTCTGATAAATGAGTAATTTTATGGATTACTGGCATATTTAAAATTTCAGTATTTTTTAACAAATACAATTATATCTTTAATTATAATTTATTGTATGCCCATTGAATTAATTCTGAGGTTTCATCCCATCCGATACATTCATCAGTAATTGAAACACCATATTGAAGATTTTTTGTGTCAGATGAAAGATTTTGATTTCCTGGATTTAAGTGGCTTTCTAGCATGATACCGAAAATAGATTTCTGTCCATTGATTTTTAGATCTACTACTGATTTAAAAACTTTAGATTGATTTCTATGATCTTTATTTGAATTTCCATGAGAACAATCAATAATAAGTTGGGAATTTAAGTTATTTTTATTTAATAATGCTACAGCATTTTTTACTGATTCTTCATCATAGTTAGTTCCATTTTTACCACCTCTGAGAATTAAGTGCCCGTATGCATTTCCTTTTGTTTTTACTACAGATGCTTGCCCTTTTTCATCTATGCCTAGGAAAACATGTTGATTTTGAGCAGTAACAATAGCATCAAGAGCTATTTGTACTGTACCACCAGTACCATTTTTAAATCCTATAGGCATACTAAGGCCGCTTGATAATTGTCTGTGTGTTTGACTTTCTACAGTTCTAGCCCCTATTGCTCCCCATGAAATTAGATCAGCATAGTACTGAGGAATAAAGGGATCAAGAAACTCTGTACCCGCAGGGAGCCCTATGTGTAGTACTTGATTAAGGAAACCTCTTGCTTTCCTTAAACCATCATGAACATCAAAAGTATCGTTGAGATTTGGGTCATTAATAAACCCTTTCCAACCTGTAGTAGTTCGAGGTTTTTCAAAATAAACTCTCATGACAATAAGAATTTTATCTTTTACTTTGTCAGAGATATTTTTTAATTTATTTGCATATTCTAGGCAGGCTTGAACATCGTGTATTGAACAAGGGCCAACAATCAATAGTAATTTTTCTGATTTTCCATCAATAATATTTTGAATTTCGTTTCGTGATTTGAATACTGTGTGTATTTGCTCAGGTTTTACTGGAACCATATCAATAAATTTTTCTGGTGAATACAAAGGTTTTATGTATTCTAGGTTAACATTGTGTATGTTTTTATTATAAGAATTAGTCATTTTATGATTATTAATGTAATTAAATTATAGAATAATTATTCATTAATACGCTTTCGTATTTTGAACAGGGAGATATTGTATCACAAAATTTAAATATCTAATTATAAAGTTTTAGTTTAAAGTTTGTATAAAATTATTTAATGCGCAAATTTTTTGTATTCTCAAGGTATATGAATTTCAAATCTTTTTGAGGTATTTTGCTTTTGAAAATTATTAATATTCTAATGCAAAGTTTTAAATTATTTTTTATTTTAGGTTCAGTTGTACTAAATAAAGATTCATTTATTAATCCAAAATTTTTCCTTGCAACTGTTGCTGGGTAATAGGATTTTAAATCTTCAGTAGAAGAAAATACAATAAACAAGATATCTTCTTTTCTAATGTTGTTGGAAGAAAATATCTCTTCTAATAATTTATTGGTTTTAATTTCTATTTCTTTTTTAGTATCACTGTTTGTAGTAGTAGCACCACGGACAGAAACGATGTTTGTAGTCTGGAATAAAGATAATAATTTGCTTAGCATATATTGTGTTTTGTTTATTTGTTAAGATTATTTATAAAATCATTAATGATTGTTTTGATGTCACCATTTTGATTTCCTTTTTCTATTATTGGGGATATTTTATTAATAAGAGCACTTGCAATAATAGCTCCATCTGCATATTTGTTTATAATTTTGATGTGTTCATTTGTTGAAATCCCGAAGCCAACTAACACAGGTACTGATGAAGTTTGTTTAATTATATCAATAATTTTAAGATTTTTTGATGATAATTTGTCTCTTGATCCTGTAACACCAGTAGAACTCACATAATATATAAAGCCTTTGGAATTTTGAACCACTTTTTTAATTTTTGCTTTTGAAGTTGCTGGAGTAAGCATATTTATTAGATATATATTATTATTATTGAATATTTGATTTATTTTTTTCGATTGCTCGAATGGTAGATCAGGTATTACTATTCCATCAACACCTGCGTGCATTGCAATCTCTGAAAATTTCGCAATTCCAAATTGGTATATTGGATTTAAGTAACTCATAATAAGAATAGGTTTTTTCACATCTGTTTTTCTAAGGATTTTAACTATTTCAAATGTTGAATCAATAATTGATTTTGTATTATTTTTATTTTTTGCTTCAATTGCTTTAAATGAAGTGTTCTGAATCGTAGGGCCGTCAGCAATAGGATCACTGAATGGTATTCCTATTTCTAAAATATCAATATTTGAATTAATTAATATTTGAGCTATTTCAATAGAAGAATTAAAATCCGGATATCCTGAAGTTAGATATAAAGTTAGGATTGGTTTTTTATAATTATTAAGTTGATCTAATTTGTTCTTATTCATTTTTCCTATTACCAAGCAATGTTTCCGCTAAGGTTATCAATATTTAAATTTTTTGCTTTAAATATTAAAAAATCATTTAATGATTTTTTAATATTTGTATCATCACCATGTCCTGGATGTACTATAGTATGCCCTGGAAGATTTAACAATTTATTTTCTATGCTATCAATGAGTATTTTGAAACTTTCTGAATCTTGTGTTCTGCCTGGGCCACCAGGAAATAAAGTATCACCTGAAAACAAATTATCTTCAATTAATATGCAGGCTGAGCCCTGTGTATGCCCTGGAGTACTGATAAATTTTATTCTTGTTTGATTTAGTTTATATTGTTTTGAATTTTCATAATATTTTATATATTTTGGATTTATTTCCAATTCTTTTAATTTGGCCGAATCATTTTTCCCAATCCATATTTCAATTTCTTTATCTAAAAAACTTATGATATCTTGAAGGCCGTCAATATGATCATAATGGTTATGAGTTATAAATATTGCATTGATGTTCCATTCATGATTTTTTATTAGAAATTTTTTTATATTACAAATATCAGATGGAGCGTCAATTAATATTGCGTTTTTGGTTTTTATTGATCCTATCAACCAAATATTGTTATATAAAGGATTTACGATATTTTTAGTAAAAAATAAATCATTTTGCTCAAAGGTTTGTTTATTCATTTGATTTTATTCAATAAGAGTAATTGAATTATGATATTACTAGTTTCCTAGATAGTAAACAATGCCTATTTAAAAAGACTATTATTAACTGTTTTACTTAAACAATAGAATTATTCAACTTCATTAGTACTGATAAGATTTAAATTTTTTATATTTTGATTTATTGATGTTTGATGAATATCTGAATTTAAATATTCTGGGAATGAAATTATTTGAATAGTTTCTTTTGATTTGAATTTTTCTTTAATGTTGATATTTATTGAATTTTCAGACACTCCTAACACTGTGCAAGAATATTCATTTCCAAGATTGATTAGATTAGAAATCCTTTTTGCAATATTATTCTCAATTATGAGTATTTTGCTATTACCTTTGTATATTTCTATTGAAGCTTTTTCTTTTTTAATAGTTAATTGTGATCCAGTATCTATGCCTTGATTTAAAATTTTTTTTGAATTTGTTATATTACATTTTAGATTTATAGATTTCCCAGTCTCATTTACTAAATTTGATGTATCAATTTTATCTACGCTTTTTTTCTTTTTTGATAGATTTAATTGTAATTTATTAATGTTTTTTTGAGCGATCGTATTATTAGGGGAAATTTTTAATACATATTTAAAACATTTAGTAGCATTTTCTTTGTCTAATAACTTCATATAAGAAATCCCAAGTCTATTTAGGGTTTCGATATTATTTTTAGTAATATTTAAAATTGCTAAATTTAATTTTTTTGCTTTTCCCCAATTATTGTTAGAAGCCTCTCTGATAGCTGATTTTATGAGAGAGTTAACATCAGGTTTAGCTATTACTTCCATAAAGTTTAAGTTCCATACATTTATAAAATCGATAGGATTCTAGTTGTTAATATGATCATTTTGCAATACATATTTGGGGTTTTAATTGAAATTATTGAAATAATTTAAATACATCATGTATTTTATTTATAGCTTTATTTATATCTTTTTCATTAATTAAGCAGGTAATTCTTATATCTGATGTTGTTATCATTTCTATATTTACCTTGGATTTAAATAAAGCTTCAAAAAATTTAGCAGCATAGCCAGGTGAATTTTGGATTCCTGTTCCAATAATACTGATTTTAGCGTAATTACTTCCCGAGGTTATATTTTCATAATTTATATTTTTAATTGATTTATTTTGCACTATGTTCAAAGCATGAGTTAGATCTTCGTTTTTTACTGTGAATGTTAAATCTGTTTTGTTATTTCTGCTTACATTTTGGACTATAACATCTACATTTATCCCTGCTTCACTTAGCGGTTTGAATACTTTTGCTGCTATACCGGGTTTATCAGGAACATTATGTATTGTAATTTTTGATATATTTCCTTCGGAAGTGACCCCGGTAACTTTATTTCTGTTTTCGGTTATTTTGTTCAAAATTATACCTCTTTTTTGTAAATCATTTAATTTTTCTATGTTGGAAATTATAGTACCAGTGCCATTTTCAAAAGCAGATTTTATAATAATTGGCATATTGTAATGTAACCCCAATTCAATTGATCTTGGATGCATTTTAGCGCCATAATTTGCTAGTTCTAACATATCTTCATATGATAAATAATCAATTTTTTTGGCACTTTTAACAATTTTAGGATCTGCAGTGAATATACCTTCTACATCAGTATAAACTTCACAAATATCAGCTTTCAAACTAGCTGCTAATGCTACAGCAGTTGTATCAGATCCTCCTCTTCCTAGAGTTGTTATTTCAAAATTTTCATTGTATCCTTGAAAGCCAGCTATTACGACGACTTGCCCATTATTTATTTCATTATTTATTCTTTTGTTATCAATAGAAACTATTTGAGCTTCTCCAAAAGTTGAGTTTGTATCAATTCCTGCTTGGAATCCAGTTAAGGAGATTGCTTTTAATCCAAGTTCTTGTAGTGCTATAGACATTAAAGCACTTGAAACTATTTCCCCAGAAGACATCAATAAATCTAATTCTCTGATATTTGGGTGATTAGATAACATTTTAGCTTTGTTCAAAAGTTCATCTGTAGATTTGCCCATTGCAGATACTACTAAAACAATTTTTTTGCCTTCATTTATAGATTTTTTTGTTGTTTTAGCTATGTTTTTAATTTTAGATATTGAATCTAAAGAAGTTCCGCCATATTTTCTTACTATCAATTCCATAATTTAATTTTTTATATGTGCTCCCTTTCCAGTGAAAGAAGTTATTAGAAGTTTAGCTTCGATATTTTGCTTATCACAATAATCTGCGACTTCATAAAAAAAGCTCATAGGATTGTTTGTTGTTATTCCAGCTATAGTAGGTCCCGAGCCACATAAAAATGAACCTAATCCTCCTATTTCAGGAATCTTGTTTAATAATTTTGTTAATTTAGGATAATGTTTTAATCTAATGCCTTGATGAAACACATCATCAAATGCTGTTTTAATAATATTTGTATTTGGTGATCTTAAACTATTTGTTAAGAGAGATAATCTACTCATATTATGGACAAATTTTTCTATTGAAATAGTTTTTGGGAGATTGCCTCTAGATTTTATAGTATTTGTTTTATCTTTAGGAATTATTATTACTAATTTTATATTAGAATCATATTCAATATTTGAGATTATAACTTCTGATTTATTTGGGATACATAATTTGATTCCGCCATTGATACATGCAGCTAAATTGTCATAATGATCTTCTAATTCTTTTGCTATGTTTAAAAGTTGTATTTTGTTGAAACATTTGTTGTGATTTTTATTAATATAATAATTTGCTGCTAATAATCCTGCAGATATAGCTGACGAACTACTACCTAATCCACTTTCGGTATTGATATTATTTTTTATTTTAATATATATATTTGGAATATTAAATTGTGACATTTTGAATGGAATGGTAAATGCTTTATAAGCGAGATTTGATTTATTTAATGGTAAATTATTTTCTCCCTCTCCTTTTATTTCTATTTTAAGTTTTGATGTATTATATTCCTCAGGTTGAAATAGAAATTCAAATTCATTCCATATATCTATTGCACCCCCGATACAATCAAACCCAGGCCCCATATTTGCAATAGTTGCAGGACTATATACTTTTATGTAATTTTTAGCTGTCATTTTTAAATTTAATATATACTAATAAATTCAAGAATCAGATTCTAACACTTAGATAATTTATTAACCATAATACTCAGGGCGTATTTTTACTCAAATAAAGTAAAATTCCCTGTAAAAGCTATAAATAATTATTGACACTGAATCTCTTATTATGTAATGTATTTGTTTGGTAGATGAATATATCGCTCTTTAGACATCAAATTTCATACAACTATGTGAAGGATTTAAGAATATTTTTTCTAAATCCTTATATTGCTTCATACATTTTTTATTTTTCTTTCAAATATATACTTATTCCCATATTTTAATTTTACTTGAATTTTAATTTTCAGGAGTTTTTTATGAATATCAGATCTAACGGAAAATCAAATTTTGACGGACAAAATTTAATACCTAATTTAATTCAAGTGCAATTAGATTCTTTTGAATGGTTTAAAACTCAGGGGATAAAAGAAATACTAGATGACGTTTCCCCTATTGAAGATTCAAGGTTTGAATTGAAATTTATTGATCATAAATTTAAAGAACCTGAAAATACTGAAGAAGAGTGCAGACAAAGAGAAATAACTTACGATGCCGCATTATGGTTTACGGCATTATTGAAAATAAAGGAAACAAAAGAAGAAAAAGAACAAGAAATTTTTGTAGGTAAATTACCTGTAATGACTTCGAATGGAACTTTTATTATAAATGGAGCAGAAAGAGTGGTTGTAAGCCAATTGGTTCGATCTCCTGGAGTTTATTTTAGTGCAACTAATGAACCTATTTCAGGCAGACCCTTAGCTAATGCAAAATTAATTCCTTCAAGAGGCTCTTGGGTAGAATTTGAAACTAGTACAAAGAATATTTTATCTGTAAAAATTGATAGAAAACGAAGAATTCCTATTAGCATTTTTCTTAGGGCTTTGGCTATTGAAGGACCTTGTCCTTTAGGTATTCAGAGTGGATGTAAAGAGTGTCAAGAAATTGAAGATTATAATAATTCTATTAAAGATGAGAAATTAAAAAAAGATGCAGAAGTACATACTATACCTAAAGAAAATAGTGATGATCATATACTTAATATTTTTAAAGATGTAGATTCACCCACAGACCCACTTATTGATGGTTTTATTAAAACAACTCTTAATAATGATAATGAAGATATTAAATCAAGAAAAGAATCTCTTATAGAATTTTATAAACGTATTAGACCAGGTGAACCTCCAAATGAAAAAAATGCAGAGGAACTTATAGAAACTACATTTTTTAATGAAAGAAGATATGATCTAGGTAATGTAGGTAGATATAAATTAAATAATAGATTAGGGAGAAAAAATACTGAACTCAAAACCTTGGATAGAGATGATTTTATTCATATTATTAAGAAATTAATTTTAATTAATAATAGTAAAGAGAATAAAGATGATATTGATCATTTAGGAAATAGAAGAGTTAGGGCAGTAGGTGAGCTTATTCAAAATCAAATGAGAGTAGGTTTGTTAAGAATGGAAAGAGTTGCTAAAGAAAGAATGATCACTGCTATTGAACCACAAGAAACTGCACCACAGGCATTAATAAATATTCGTCCTGTTGTTGCTGCAGTTAAAGAATTTTTTGGGGGATCCCAGTTATCTCAATTTATGGATCAGACTAATCCTTTATCTGAATTAACTCATAAAAGAAGATTGTCAGCTTTAGGCCCTGGAGGCTTATCTAGAGAAAGAGCAGGATTTGATGTAAGAGATGTACATTCTTCTCATTATGGCAGAATATGCCCAATTGAAACACCTGAAGGGCCTAATATTGGATTACTAGGTTCGCTTGCTACTTTTGCACGAACAAACGAGCATGGTTTCATAGAGACTCCATATAGACTTGTTAAACAAAAAATTAATAGTAAAGACCCTTCTATACTAGGTAGAACAGTTACTGAAGATATCACTGAAGGCAAAAAAATTGTGCTTCCAAAAAATAAAAAAATTACAAGGAAAATTATAGAAGAAATATTAAAACTTCCAGAACAAGAGCTTTCTGTTGTATCTTATGTTTCAAGTTCTCCTGAAGATATAAAATATTTATCAGCAGATTTAGAGACAAGTTACAATATAGCGCAAGCAAGCTCTCCTATTGATAATAATGGTGAATTCATAAATGCAGGCATAGAGATTAGAAAAGAAGAGGAATTTGTTGTTGTTTCTCCTGAAATAGTAGATTTAATAGATATATCTCCAATGCAATTAGTAAGCGTTTCTACTTCTTTAATTCCATTTTTAGAACATGATGATGCAAACAGAGCTTTGATGGGATCTAATATGCAGAGACAAGCTGTTCCTTTAATTTCACCTCAAGCACCTATTGTTGGAACTGGCATGGAAAGAATTGTAGCTAGAGATAGTGGGCAGGTTCAAATTGCTAAATCGGATGGTTTAGTAATAAGTTCAACAGGTATTGAAATACAAATTATGGATGAAGAAAATAAAGTTGATAAATATCCTATAAAAAAATATGTAAGAAGTAATCAGGGGACAACAATTAGTCAAAGACCAATTGTTTCAAAAGGTGATATTGTTAGAAAAGGACAAGTATTGTGTGACAGCTCATCTACTGAATCTGGAAATTTAGCATTAGGTCAAAATATTTTGTGTGCATTTATGAGTTGGGATGGGTATAATTTTGAAGATGCGATTATACTTAGTGACAGATTAGTTAAGTGTGATATCTATACTTCAATACATATTGAAAAATTAGAGATTGAAGCAAGAGATACTAAACTTGGCCCAGAAGAAATTACCGCAGATATACCTAATATAGGTGAAGAAGCATTGAAAAATTTGGATGAAGAAGGGATAGTTAGGATAGGTGCTGAAGTTGGCCCAGGAGATATTCTGGCTGGTAAAATCACTCCAAAAGGAGAAACAGAACTAAGCGCTGAAGAAAAATTATTAAGAGCTATATTTGGCGAGAAAGCCAGAGATGTAAAAGATACTTCTTTAAGAGTACCGCACGGACAGAGAGGTAAAGTTATTGACGTAAGAGTTCTTGATTCTAAAGAAGTTAAAGATTTACCACCAGGTGTTAACAGACAAGTAAGGGTATGGATTGCGCAAACCAGAAAGATTTCTGAAGGAGATAAGATGGCTGGAAGGCATGGGAATAAAGGTGTTGTTGCAAAAATATTACCACAAGAAGATATGCCATATTTAGAAGACGGAACCCCAGTTGATATTATTCTTAATCCTATTGGAGTTCCATCAAGAATGAATTTAGGGCAGGTTCTTGAATTGCATTTAGGGTGGGCTGCCAGAGCGCTGAGTATGAAATCTGCAAATAGTTCAGTTTTTGAAAGTTTTACAGATAATGAAATAGAGGAAGCTTTATTAAAGGCATGGGTTGTTAGAAAATCAGGGGCTTTAGATGATGTTATAAATGATCATTTAAGCCATGACAAAGCAAATTATGACAAACTTTATGAATGGTTGCAGTCAAAAAACAAAGAAAACTTGATGGGATTTTTTACTAAAACTGATAAGAAACCTCCAAGCTCAATCAATATACAAGAAGAATGTTTAAGAATGTGGTTTGAAGAAGAAACTAACGAAAATATTAGTGAATGTACTATTGATGACTTGAAAGAAAAAGTAGATAAACTTAACAAGTTAAATAAATTTTCATCACCCAATTATGGAAAAGAAAAATTATACGATGGAAGAACAGGAGAAGCGTTTGCACAGCCAATTGCCGTTGGATTTATGTATATGTTGAAATTAATTCATATGGTTGAAGATAAAATCCATGCAAGATCTACTGGCCCTTATTCGTTAATTACTCAACAACCATTGGGAGGTAAAGCGCAATTTGGTGGACAGAGATTTGGTGAAATGGAAGTCTGGGCCTTAGAAGCATATAGTTCTGCTCATAATCTTCAAGAAATTTTGACAGTTAAATCTGACGATGTTGTTGGTAGAGTAAAAACTTATGAATCTATCGTTAAGGGTGAACCTATTTCACAACCGGGTATCCCTGAATCTTTTCATGTTCTTTTAAAAGAACTTCAAAGTTTAGGATTATCAGTTGATTTAATGCATGATTTTGATAGTGAATCTGACTTAGACTTATCAGGTATTGTTGAGGATGTTGATTTAATAACAAGTGTAAATGAGGAAAACAATCTCCTTATTTCTGAAGAAAATTCAGATATTAGTACAGATAGTCCAGATGAGACAATATTATCTGAAAATATTAATTTAGAAGATATTACTCTTAATGATTCAACAGATTCTGATACACCAGAACCTGATATAGAAGAAATTGAGAGCGATAATTCAGATTCGGCAGAATTAGAAATAAAAGATATTCCTGAAACGAAAGAGGATGAAAGCTTAGATTCAGATACGGTTGAAAAGGAATAAAAAATTTAAATAATATTGAGGTATATAAATTATGGTACAAACATCTACTAGTTTTGATTCTTTAAAAATTGGATTAGCTTCCACAGAAAAGATTAAATTATGGTCTTATGGTGAAGTTACAAAACCTGAAACAATAAATTATAGAACTTTGAGACCTGAGAAAGACGGTTTGTTTTGTGAAAAAATATTTGGCCCTACTAAAGATTGGGAATGTTATTGTGGAAAGTATAAAAAAATAAGATATAGAGGTGTCATTTGCGATCGATGTGGAGTCGAAGTAGCTCGTTCAAAAGTTAGACGTGAAAGAATGGGAACAATAACGTTAGCTGCCCCCGTTGCTCATATTTGGTTTGCTAAAGGATCTCCTAGCAGACTTGGAATGATATTAGATTTATCACCTCGAAATCTTGAAAGAATTTTATATTTTGCTCAGTATTTGGTCACAAAATTAAATATTGAAGCCAGAGATAAACTTATGGAACTTTTAAATAATGAAATAGTTAAATTGGAATCAAATACTGAAGAAGAATCAAAAGAATCAAACTCGCCAGAAAAGCAGGCAGAGAATGAAAAGAAGATGCTGAAAAATCAGGCTCAGAAATCAGAAGAAGAAGAAGAAGAAGAAGAAGAAGAAGTAATTATATTGTCTGAGGAAGATAAAAAAATTAAAATCGCTGAATTTAATTTGTTAATTACTGATCTTAAAAATTTAAAATTAGGAGAATTGTTAACTGATCAAAAATACAAATCACTCAGATCAATATCACTTAAATTTCAAATGGATATTTTTACTGCAGAGATGGGTGCCGAAGCTGTTGCTAAAGTTTTGGAAAGTATAAATTTGGATTTGTTACGAGATAAATTACAAAAAGAAATAAGAGAAACTTCTGGTCAACGACTCAAGAAAGCAGTTAAAAGACTAAGAGTTGTTGAAGCTTTTAGGAAAAGTGGAAATGAATTGTTATCAATGATATTAGAAATTATTCCAGTCTTACCTCCTGAATTAAGGCCAATGGTTCAATTGGATGGTGGTAGATTTGCTGCAAGTGATTTAAATGATTTATATAGAAGAGTTATTAATAGAAATAATAGATTAAAGAGATTATTGGAATTACATGCACCTGAAATTATTGTTAGAAATGAAAAAAGAATGTTACAGGAAGCTGTCGATGCTTTGATAGATAATGGAAGAAGGGGACGCCCAGTTTTAGGAAGTCATAATCATACATTAAAATCATTGTCAGATTTATTACGTGGTAAACAAGGAAGATTTAGACAGAACTTGCTTGGGAAAAGAGTTGATTATAGTGCTCGTTCTGTAATTATAGTTGGTCCGGAATTAAAATTAAATCAATGTGGATTGCCAAGAAAAATGGCTCTGGAATTATTTAAACCATTTGTAATGCATCAATTGGTTATACAAGGATATGCACATAATATTAGAACAGCAAAAAGATTAGTTGATAGAGGAAGTGCGGAAGTTTGGGATATATTGGAAGATGTTTCAAAAGATAGGCCTGTGCTTTTAAATAGAGCCCCTACTTTACATAGATTGGGGATACAGGCATTTGAACCGGTTTTAATTAATGGAAGTGCTGTTAGAGTCCATCCTTTAGTGTGTGCTGCTTTTAATGCTGATTTTGATGGGGACCAAATGGCAGTACATTTACCATTATCTAAAACTGCAATTATTGAAAGCAGAAGACTTATGTTAAGCTCAAATAATATGCTGACACCTAGTTCTGGTGAACCTATAGTTGCCCCAACTTTAGATATTGTTTTAGGATGTTTTTATTTGACAGGTAAGGAAAATGAAACTAATGAAACTAATATAAAATTATATTCTAGCTTTGATGAAGTTTTATTAGCATATAATCTTGGTTTTATTAATTTGAGATCTTCTGTTAAAGTCAGGAATAACAAATCTGAAAATAATGAAATTATTATTACAACAGTTGGTAGAATAATATTTAATTCTAATTTACCCGACTCTTTTGAATTCTATAATTTTACTATAGATAAATCTCACCTGAAAGATATTACTTTAAGATCATTTAAAGAATTAGGAAATGAAGAAACTTCATATTTATTAGACAGGTTAAAATCAATTGGTTTTGAATATGCAACAAAATCAGGAATCACTATGGCTATTAATGATATTAAGGTCCCGGAATCTAAATATGAAACTGTTCAAAAAGCTGAAAATCAAATTAAGTTATTAGAAGATAAATTTGATCAAGGTTTTATTACAGATGATGAAAAATATCAATCTGCAGTTAAAATTTGGACAGATGCAAACGAAGAAGTGACAGATACAATTGAAAATTCCTTATCAAATTATGGAGGTTTGTATTTTATGGCTACATCTGGTGCGAAAGGTAATATTGCACAAATAAAACAGATGGCTGGTATGAGAGGATTAATGTCTGATCCAAAGGGTAAGATTATCGACAGGCCAATTAAATCTAACTTTAGAGAAGGATTGACAGTATTGGAATACTTTATTTCAACTCATGGTGCAAGAAAAGGTCTAGCAGATACTGCGTTGAGAACAGCAGATAGCGGATATTTAACTCGAAGATTAATCGACGTGGCACAAGAAATGACAATTATTAACGAAGAGTGTGGTACTGATGATTTTAGGATTGTATATAAGAATCAACCCGAAGATCAATTTAAAAGATCAATAATATCAAAAATTAAGGGTAGATATATAGCTCAACCTATAATTAATAGTGACACTGGAGAAATATTGGTTGAGAAAGATACATATATTGATGATACGATTGTCAGTAATATTTCTGAATTAGAAGAGAAAATAGATTCTGCTTCTGTATATTCTCCTTTGACTTGTAAAACAGAAAGAGGATTATGCATCAAATGTTATGGTGGTTCTTTAGCTAGTTGGGATCCAGTGATGATAGGTGAAGCAGTTGGGATTATAGCTGCTCAGAGCATAGGAGAACCCGGCACGCAGCTTACTATGAGAACTTTTCATACGGGAGGAATAGCATCAGTTGCTGATATAACAAGCGGGTTACCAAGAGTAGAAGAATTGTTTGAAGCCAGAACTCCTAAAGGACAAGCAATATTAAGTGATATTGATGGAATGGTTGATTTGTTAGAAACTACTGAAGGATTAGTAGTGCAGGTCAGCGATAGAGAAACTATGCAGCAAGACATAGCCGTACCTAAGGGTTGGGAAATCAAAGTTAAAGATGGAGATAATGTTATAGTTGGCACAGAACTTATATCTCCAAAAGGTCAATTAATAACACCTAAAGATACAAAATCAAATCCAAGTAAAATAGTACAATCAGAATCTTCATATGCTGGAGTATCAGGGAAATTAAAGGTTACTAAGCAAAAAATTACAATTACTTGGGTAAATGAAGAAACACGAGAATATTTAATTCCTGCTGCTTCAAACCTTATTGTTTCAGAAGGAGATCCTGTAAAAGCTGGAGATCCTTTAACTTCTGGTCCGAAAAGCCCTCAACAGATTCTAGTTATACAGGGTATACACAATGTACAAGAATACCTTATTGAAGAAGTACAAAATGTATATTTATCTCAAGGTGTTTCCATAAATGACAAACATATTGAGGTTATAGTTTCTCAAATGCTGAGAAAAGTTCGTATTACCTCACAAGGTGATACGGATTATATCCCTGGCGAACTTGTTGTTATTAATGATTTTGGTAGTAAAAATGAAGAAATTATGGCAGAAGGAGGAGAACCTGCTACAGCTAGCCCGGTCTTATTAGGTATCACAAGAGCCTCATTAAACATGGATAGTTTCTTAGCAGCAGCTTCTTTTCAAGAAACAACAAGAGTATTAACTGAAGCAGCCACAAATGGCCAGGTAGATGAATTAAGAGGGTTGAAAGAAAATGTAATTATTGGAAGATTAATCCCTGCCAGATTTGATGAAACTGAAGAAGGAAGAGCGAAATTAGGATTAGATAAATTAGATAATGAATTAAATTTATTAGATAATCCTGGTTTTGATACTCTTAATTCTGAAAATGGTTTAAACTCTGACATAACTGACAATGATGTTTTAAATTAAAATTGTTATTTTTTATTAAAGCAATTGCATACTATTATCGAATTTGTTAAAATTTTTTTAATTAAATTGCATTGGGCGGTTAGCTCAGTGGTTAGAGTGCTGCGTTGACATCGCAGAGGTCATTGGTTCGAATCCAGTACCGCCCAATTTTATTCGGCCCCGTGGTGTAGCGGTTAACACGCCGCCCTGTCAAGGCGGAGATCGCCAGTTCGAACCTGGTCGGGGTCGCCACTATTTATGGATTCTATGAAAAGACATTTTACTGCAACAGGATTAATAATTAAAAATGATTCAGTTCTTCTTCATTTACATCCTAAAATAAACTTGTGGTTGCCACCTGGAGGTCATGTTGAACTTAATGAAGATCCGATAGAAACCGTAAAACGTGAAATTTTTGAAGAAACAGGTTATAAAGTACAAATAATTAACACTTCAAATACCAATGCAAAAATATTTAAAAATGTTATTTCTATTATTCCGCCACATACTATTTTTATCGAACCTATTAATGATATAAAAGAAGGATTTCATGAGCATATTGATATGATATATTTATGTGAAATTATAGGCGGTAAATTAAAAAATGATTCATGGAGATGGTTTGATAAAAAAGAGATATTAAATCATATTGATCAAAGTTATAATCAATCATCAGATATATATCTAACTGATGAATTAATAGATTTATGTGTAGAATTATTTAATATAATCGAAGGTGGAAAATGAAAAAAATAGCTGTTATTCCAGGAGATGGCATTGGAATAGAAGTTATAGAAGGTGCTATTAAAATCTTAAAAAAATCAGAGGAAATTTTATCTGGAAAAACTTTGTTTGATTTCAGTTGCTTTGATTGGGGGACTGATTATTATTTGAAAAATAATATGATGATGCCAGAGAATGCTTTAGATGCATTGTCTAACTTTGATTCAATTTTATTGGGTGCTGTTGGTCATCCAAAAGTTCCAGACCATATTACACTAAACGGTTTATTACTTCCAATCAGAAGGAAATTTGATCAATACGTTTCTGTGAGACCTTGTTATTTATGGAAAAATACAGAAAGTGTACTAAAAAATGCTTTAGGTCTTGATTTTGTAATTATTCGAGAAAATTCTGAAGGAGAATATGCAAATATTGGAGGCTTTTTACATGCAAGCAATGAATATGACACTTCTATACAAACATCAGTTTTTACACGTATGGGTTGCATGAGAATCATGGAATATGCTTTTGAGCATGCTCTAAGGAGAAATAATAAATTAAAAGTTACTTCTGTAACAAAATCTAATGCTCAAGCATTTGGCATGGTCATGTGGGACAATTGTTTTAAAGAAGTTTCCGAAAAATATCCAAATATTAACACTGAATCTTTATTAGTCGATGCTGCATGTATGGATTTAGTTAGAAGGCCGGAAGATTTTGATGTTATAGTAGCCAGTAATCTTTTTGGAGATATTTTAAGTGATCTAGGTGCTGGTATTACAGGAGGCATGGGCACTGCTCCAAGCTCGAATATAAACCCTGTAAAAGATTTTCCTTCTATGTTTGAACCTGTTCACGGTAGCGCACCGGATATCACAGGTAAGGGCATAGCAAATCCATTGGCTGCAATTTTATCAGGATCTATGATGGCAACATATTTAGGATACCCTAAGATAGAATATATAATTAGAGAAGCGGTACAGAAAACTATAAACGATAATATTATTACAAAAGATATGGGTGGTAATAATTCTACAGATGAAGTTATTAATAATGTAGAATCAAACTTAATGATTTAATTGTATAGGAATTGAGTAAATTGAAAAAAAATTATAATCATTTAGAAATAGAAAAAAAGTGGCAACTGGAATGGGAAAGCAAAGGAATTTATAAAGCTTTAGACAATGTGCAAGGTAAAAAAAATTATTATGCTTTAACAATGTTTCCCTATCCGTCTGGTGATTTACACATGGGGCATTGGTATGCATTTGCTCCGGCTGATGCTCATGCTAGATTTATGAGAATGGAAGGCTATAATGTTATGCACCCCCAAGGATTTGATTCATTCGGCCTTCCTGCGGAAAATGCGGCAATAGAGAGAGGTGCGGATGCTAGAGAATG
>Ga0066863_10000082_pt1 | contig 35310 bp, 35 predicted proteins | sample ETN02SmetaG_2_FD_65495 | JGI IMG/M metagenome (GOLD analysis project Ga0066863, IMG submission 65495) | Marine microbial and viral communities from oxygen minimum zone, Eastern Pacific Ocean - ETNP2014F10-02SV253 | ecosystem: Environmental > Aquatic > Marine > Oceanic ...
ATCTTCTCACCCCCCGTGCTACTTGCGATTCCATAGGGGGGGTCCGTGACAATTGCTTCAAAGCTCTGGTTTTTTGATTCTTTTACATCTCCTTTCTTAATTTTCCCTTCTAATCCAAAATGTTCGAGGTTTCCCTTTGAATTCACAACCATTTTTTCCAAGAGATCCATACCTTTTACTTTCATTCCCATGTCCGCAGCCTCGATTAGGATCCCGCCAGTGCCACAAAAAGGATCAAGGACAGTATCATTTGGCGAACAGTTCGCAAGGTTCACCATCGACCTTGCTATTCTGGGGTGAATACTTATAGGTGAAAAATAAGGCCTGTATCTCACATGATGTTCCAAGCAACTTTTGTAGGCTGTTGTTGAGTTTTCTTCAAGAATAGAGATTATTGTTCTTGAACCGGTGTAGAAAAGTATCTTTACATCAGGGTTATCTAGAGCAATTTCATTCTCGATTGGTATTTTTCGTCCAATTTTGATGGCTATTTTTCTTTCTGAAATCACATTTCTACGAATTTGGCGTATCGCGAAACTGCTTTTTCCCAGATCGAGTGTTGGCAATTGTTCTATGACTTTTCCAATATCTTTTTCTTCAGATGAGTGTATGATTCTAGAGACCCGTTTTGTCATACCCAATCTTCGAATAGTGTTTAGTGCCAATTTCTGAGAGGTCTTAATTATGACTATTTGACCTTCTTCAAACCCCGTTTCGGGATTATACCCTTCAGTCTTCAGCAGCTCCTCAGCCTCAATCTTGGCTAATTCTTTATTCTCGCCACCGAGTTCAAACAAGTATTCGCTTGTCACTTGACTCCAATAAAGTTATTTTATAATGTTGTGTGCACATTGTAATTTGTGAAAAGGATAGCAAGGAAGTTCTTGTCTCCAGTCTACAAGTTGTACGAGAAGAGATTATTGAGCCAGGTTCGTAAAGGTCCAGTACCTAACCATTTAGCAGTAATTATGGACGGTAATCGAAGATATGCAGAGAGTCTTGGCCTGCATCCTAACGAAGGGCACGTTGTAGGAAAGAGTATTCTGGAGAATTTATCAGATTGGTGTCGGAATCTGAACATTCGTTACTTGACAGTTTACGCATTTTCATTGGAGAATTTCGGGCGCGAAGAAGAAGAACTTGAGGCATTGATGGATTTGTTCGAAGAATCTTTCAGAAGCGCCGGAGAGGACCCTCGCGTCCATGAGAACAAAGTTCGAGTCAGAGCTCTGGGGCATCGTGAGTTATTGCCCGATAGAGTGGTTGAGGCTATAGAATATGCCGAGTCCCGGACTAAGGATTATAAAGAATACAATTACAGTCTAGCAGTGGCTTATGGAGGGCGGCAAGAGATAGTCAGGTCAATGAAAAAAATTGGCGAAAAGATAGAAAGTGGTGAAATTGATAGTAATCAGATTAATGCAGATTTAATATCCGACAATTTATACACTAGCGGTTTACCAGATCCGGATTTGATATTGAGAACTTCGGGTGAGGAAAGAGTAAGTAATTTTTTGTTATGGCAATTAGCCTATTCTGAATTATATTTTGCAGATGTTTTCTGGCCTGAGTTGAGAAAGATTGACTTCTTGCGAGCAATTCGTTCTTTTCAGCACCGCAAGAGGCGCTTAGGACACTGACAACAATTTTTAACGGAGTGTCTTATGCAAGGTAGTATGCTAGAGCGCTATGCACGCCTTCCAATCGATAGCCCAAGGCCAATAATAGTCGTTGTGGTGTTGCTAACGCTTATCGCCTGTCCCTTTCTTTTAAAGGTTGAATTTGCAACTGATGTACAGGCGTTTCTTCCCCAATCCGAGGAAGTTGAGACCTACGACAAGATAACGGATCAATTTGGAAGGGATTCCAGTGTAGCTAATCTGTATATTACACCACTGGGAGGCAATAACGTCTTGACCATGCAGAATCTGGCAGATGTTCTTGTGTTGCACCAGGAATCTTCAAAGATTACCGGTGTCAAGGATGTGCTATCGGTTGCCGGCTTCTTCGATGAGGCCCTGAAAGATAGTGGGACCTCATTAAATGAGGTTAATAGCGAAAGGTGTGTTGAATATGATGATTCTAATGGTAATGGACAATATGAATCCGATGAAGATTGTTATTATTCTAATTGGGATAGGGTCTGGGATTCCATAACGTCATCAAATACTGAAGGGAATTATACTTGGGCTGATGTCGATTTTGTTGCCGATGTTCTCATAAATCGTGATATGAATATGAATAATTTCGTTCTTCCTGAACGTAATAGGACAGCTCCAACGGCAAACTCAACAATTATTATGATTAATCTGGAACCAGACTTGACGACTCAACAAAAAAAGGAAATTGGGCAAGAGATTAGGATTCTGGCCGATAACCACAATTATGAGTCAGGAACTGATATTCAGGCTGAAGCCTTTTCAGTTCATCTTCTCGCCTCCGATGTTGATGAGTCAACGCGAGAGACTAATTTGCTAATGGCAATGGGCATGTTTGTTGTTACGGTTGTTCTTTTGTGGCTTACGTTCAGACATTGGAGCTATGTTATTCTACCAATGGTCACTTTGGTAATTTCGGTCATCTGGACATTCGCCTTTGGTGTTCTGATGGGAATCACATTTACAGCAATCGATGTGGCCGTTGTACCTCTGGTAGTGGGTTTAGGAATTGACTTTTCGGTTCACATAAGCCGTAGATATCAAGAGGGCATAAATGCTGGAAATTCAGTAGAAGAATCGCTTCTCGATTCCCAGACCCATACAGGAAGGGCGCTATCTTTAGCCGTAATCACAACGATAATTGCCTTTTTATCCGGAATAAGTGGTGGTGTCGGTCCTGTACGTGATTTCAGTTTACTATGTGCAGCAGGAATCCTTTCGTCATTTATCCTGACTATTTTGTTTTACACATCTCTAAGATATGTTTTAGATTCAGGTTCAGAGCAAATGGCTTCAGTTGTCTCAGGGTCTGAATTAATTGAGAGCACTATATCATGGGCTTCTGAACTAGTAGACAGCCATCCTCAGGCCATAGTTTCAACGGTGGTGATTATCACACTCCTAGCAATAGGAGGCGCTTCTCAGATTGATACTTCGTTCACCTTAGATGACTTTCTTTCAGATAATCTGGAAATAATGGTTACAGCTGACAGGATTCAGACTGAATTTAGAGGAGCCAGCTATTCCCAATCCCAGATACTAATAGAGGGCCCAGTGGCAACCACTACCTTTTTGGATGGTTTATATGAATTCAAAGAAGGGGAGCAAGGGGTATGTCCATCCAACATCGCCAATTGTGGCCTGAATGATGATAGATATATTATCCAGGTAGGTGCTGAGGCCCGTCTTGAATCGGTTCATGAGCTTGCTCAGAAGGCCATAGATTCTGAGAATTACAATGTGGGTCATGGTAATAATTCGACCCATGAATGGATTCTCACCCATTTCTTTCAAGTGACTCCGGGAGAAGAGGTTGAAGTAAGTTGGAACAACCAACAGTCTATCGTATCGCCGTCTTTAGAAGTAAAGATTATCTGGTATCAAGGTAACAATCAGGCTGGTTCTGAGAGACTGGATGGCATGTCTTTGGATTCTGATATGTCTTCCCATTCTGAAGCTTTAACTATAGTGCCTTCCGGAGCTGACCGCGCCCGTGTCAAATTCGCTCATCTTCAAGACAGTTCATCTGATTCTCTGGTCTATGGTTCGGCAGTTCATGATTCTGAAAAATATATTTATGTTCAATCATTACAGTATACTTTTAATCTTACTTATCAATCAAAATCCTTTAGCCAGACTACAGATTCAGATGTGAAGAATCTATATGACTATCTTTATCAAAGAGACCTTGATATTGCAGATTCTTTCACAGGTGAGTCATATTCGGATAAAATACGTCATGTTCTGCATAGAGATGAAAATGGCCAGTACACTTCATCAGTAATCAGGGTCTTTATTGGGCCCGATACTGTTCATGAGCTTGATAACGATGGTTTGGAGTTCATGCGGGCTGAGCTTCAAGCTAATGTTCCATCCAGTATGAGTGATTACAAGATTAGTTTTACAGGAGGTCATGTTCTGACAAGCGTCACAGTTAATGAGATTCAGTCTACTCAGATCAGCTCAACCCTGACTTCTATTGTTCTGGCAGCTATCATAATGATTGCTATTTACCGTAATTTTGGTATGGCAACTCTGGCAATCCTGCCAACCGTTCTGGCAACAGTCTGGATTATGGCAACAATGACTGTCTTGGGAATAACTCTCAATGTGCTTACGGTAATGGTAACTGCTTTGACGATAGGTCTTGGAATTGATTATGCAATCCATATTGTAGAGAGATTTAGAGAAGAAATAGAGCATAAGAGTGAGAGGCAAGCGATTCAGACTACAATCGAGCGTACAGGCTCGGCATTGCTGATTTCAGGTCTTACAACTGCATGTGGTTTCGCCGTCCTGTTTTTGTCACCCATGCCTCTGGTGCGAAACTTTGGAATTATAACGGCAGCCACAATTGTGTACTCCGTTATAATCGCGATTTTTGTTCTGCCCAGTCTAATCTGGACCGCAAGCCGAATAAAAGCATGGTATTCTATTCAAACTTTAGATTAGTTTTTCTTCTGCGTCTCTTTTCCCATAGCTCTCTGGCCAATTGACGCATGTCCTCTACTGAATCAGATTCATCCACTATCTCAACACCCAACAGAGTTTCCATTGCATCTTCCAGAGTTATTATTCCTTGAGTGGTGCCATATTCATCCACAACTAGGAAAATATGTTCTCTTTTCCGGAGAAACTCCTCCAATAACGTTGCAACAGAGTCTTCGGGGTCGACAGTAGATAGTTCAGATACAAGAGTCTCCATCTTGGTGTCAGCTTCACCTCTACTGTGCAATTCCATTATTGTACTTCTGAAGACCACTCCGATAATATCATCAATATTATCATCGTAAATAGGAATCCTCGAGAAAGGGATTGAAGCATTCTCCTTCACAACTTTTCCGACCGTTTCAGATCGGTGAATGACCATCATTACGGTGCTAGGGGTCATAACATCCTCAGCCAGTATCTTGTCTAGGGTCAAAAGATTCTTTATTACTTGAGTTTCCTGTTTTTCCAGAGCTCCTTGGGTCTCCCCAATTTCAGCTACAGCAATCATTTCTTCACGAGTCATCTCCTTCTGGTCTTCATTCCCTTCGGCAATCCTTCTGGAGAAATTGTTCAGTACTACAACAATAGGCCAGGTAATCCATACGAGTCCTTCCAAAGCATAAGCCGAGGTCGGTGCCATCTTTTTCCAATAAATAGCACCTAGGGTCTTAGGTATTATCTCCGAGAAGACCAGAATCAATATAGTTAGGATAATTGATGCCGCAGTAAACCATTCATTCCCCAATTTATGGAATTCGGAACCAACTCCGGCCGCACCAATAGTGTGTGAGATGGTGTTCCACGTCAGTATAGCAGCCAGTGGTTGATCAATATTATTTTTCAGCTTTTTGAGTCTGGTTCCACTGCCTTTTTCACCTTTGCCTAGAATTTCTATGTGAGACCAAGTTACTGATAAGATAATCGCCTCTAACAAAGAACAAAGAAAAGATACACCTAAAGCTAGGAAAAGGAAAAATGCAATCCTGCCCCACTGTAATTCTGGACTTTCCAGTCCATCTATTAATGGTGTAAAAACGGATAGAAAAACCACTACCTTAAGCCCCGCCTCCAAAGGAAAAGACAAGTGTCGATTGCAGATATCCCAAGCATGCCTTAGTTCTACTCAATTGCTAGAAACCTCGAACATGATTCGCCCATTTGGGCCACAGACTCATGTTGAGTCATTGGGAGCTTGTTTATTAGTTCTTTTGTTTGTTTAACACGATTTTTTGCACAAATCATTATAACTGCGTCCTCTACGGCGCCCGCATGGCACGTTTTCCTGAGGCCGAAGCCCGATTGTTTAGCAAGAAAATCTGTATGCAGTGCAATGCAGTCAATGCGTGGAAGGCTGTGAAATGTCGTAAATGTAATTACAAGGGTCTCAGACCTAAAGCCAAGGAACAGCGCAGTAAGTAAATTCATTCCAGTATTTCCGTACTCTTTTCTTTGCCTATGATTACTTTGGTTGCCATGTTGATGAACAGACCAGTATCTTTTACACCATCAATACTCAATAGTCTTGCATCCATTTCTTCAGGATTCTTTATTCCTTCGGGAAAATAGCAGTGATAAATGTAATTTTCATTGTCCGTAACGAAAGCATTTCCACTTTCTTCTGTACGAAGTTTTGCCCTACACCCTTGTTTTTCAATTTCTCTGGCTACCGAATCGTGATTCTCAGTTCCAACTTCTACGGGCAGAGGCCCAACACCTAATCTCTCAACAACCTTGGTTTCATCAACAATTATGATTAATTCCTTTGCCTTTTTTTCAACTTTCTTTTCTCTTAGCAACGCTCCTCCGAGTCCTTTGATTAGATCTAGACTGGGAGAAACCTCATCAGCTCCGTCGATTGCAATATCTATAGAATCCATTTCATCAATACCAATTAAATTCATACCCCATTTTTCCGCTTGTCTTTTTGTTTCAATAGATGTGGGCATCCCTGTAATCTGAAAATTCTCTGATAATTTGTTTCCAAGAAGTTCAACGGCAATCGAAGCGGTTGTTCCAGTACCTAATCCGACGGTCATTCCATGCTCAACAAACTTTATGGCTTCCTCAGCAGCATTCTTTTTTGCAGATTCTTGATTCAATAGTAGAGCCCACCTTCTGGTTCGGATATATCCGTCTCATTCAGGCGATTCTTAATCTTTTCAAGAGCTAAAGTGAAATCTTTGTAAGAAACCTTGATTCTCTTGTTTTTGATTGCACCCATACCAGCCTCTACACATACAGCTCTGAGATCTGCTCCGGAAAGACCATCCGTTTCGGCTGCCATTTTTTTGTAATTTACACCCTTTGCTATAGCCATTTTAGCAGTATGAATCTTTATTATTTTTAATCTGGCCTTTTCTTCGGGTAGTGGAATCTTGATGATTCGATCAAACCTTCCTGGCCTCAATAATGCCTCATCCAGGATATCTGGTCTATTTGAGGCACCCATTATCGCAACATCTCCCCTAGGAGTAAATCCGTCTAATTCACCAAGTAGTTGCATTAGTGTTCTCTGTACTTCCCGGTCGCCGGTTGTACCAACGTCCATTCTTTTGGCTCCAACGGCATCCAGCTCATCAATGAATATTATACTTGGAGCCTTCTCCTGAGCCAATTGGAAAAGTTCACGTACCAGTCTAGCTCCCTCTCCAATGTATTTTTGTACCAATTCGCTTCCGATGAGTCTAATAAATGTCGCATTCGTAGCATTCGCTACAGCCTTGGCCATCAGTGTCTTTCCTGTTCCAGGTGCACCTATCAACAAGACACCTTTTGGTGGTTCAATTCCTATCTTGGAAAAACGTTTAGGATAAAGCATAGGCAGTTCTATAGTGCTCCTAAGTTCATCCAGTTGTTCGGTTAGGCCTCCAATATCCTTGTAGGTCTCAATTGGTTTGCTATCTACTTCAGCACCCATTACCAGAGGATCCTTAGCAGAGGGAAGCGTCTCTAGGATGGCCAAAGTCTGGCGGTGAAGGGCTACTCTGTCCCCAACATCCAGATTATCTTTGTCGATACCTTCTGAGATATGAACTACAAAATCGGGTCCACTACTGGATTTGATACTGACTCTCCCGTCATCAAGAATATCTCTGACAGTACCTATTACTTGAGGAGGTGCCCTCAGTCTGGCCAGTTCACCCTTGAGGTGTGCATTCTCCCTTTTCATCCTTGAAACATCGCTTTCTAGTTGTCTCTTTTCGGATTCGAATCTTTCAGTTTCCTCGATGAGCCATTTGTTCCCGTCCTCCGTAGGGGCCGAGACATCGCCTTCACTTTCTTCTGAAGCCACTTTAAATCACTAAACATTTAATTGGCTTAGATATATATCAGTTTTGATTTCATATGTTGTGCGAGATGTGTGGTGCCGAATCAGCCCTCTTGACTTCTCGTAAAATATCAGGTTCGGTTCTGCAGGTCTGTAGCGCATGCAGTGATTCAGGTTCAGAACCGACACATAGGGAGTCCGTGGGCCACAGGGCATATGTGGCCCAAACTCTTCAAAAAAGGAATATGAAGACAAGATACCGCGAGATTGAGATAAATGAAAGTGTTTTAGTGAGTAATTATGGCGTCGTGGTAAGACAGGCCCGGGAAAAGTCAGGTCTTGACCATGCTACTCTGGCTAGCAAAATATCCGAGAAAAAGTCAATAGTCTCATCTGTCGAGTCCGGCAATATGCGTCCCAATGAGAAATTGATAAAAAAATTGGAGAATTTCCTGAAAATCAAGTTAACTGAGAATGTGGAAAGCAACCCAGAGCCGAATTCCAAGAAATCCAGTAAGAGTCTGACGATGGGTGACTTATTGAAACAGTCAATGGAAGAAAATTAGTTGACGCTATCACGCATAATCTATTTGTACTAACTTTTAACCTTAACACCATGGGTCTATTAGGACGCCAGTTCAATTTGGAGAGGTCGGCTGAAGATTCACTCCTACTGGTTTTATCTACTTTGACGTTTACAATCTCACTATTTTCAGGATATATGGAGTCAGGTATTGGAAAACTTATATCACTTCCACTATTTGGAATTGAATTCCATTTAATCTCAACTCCGGTCTGGTTAATCTCAGGAATAGCCTGTATAATGTGTTTACAGCAGCTTTTTCACAAAATCTGGTCGCACGGGATTTGGTTAATTGGAGTTTACTGGCTGACTGCTCTTGGGACCATAATTCTTTTTGTTATGTTTGATCAAGGCTATATCTGGTTCTTTGTAGCCCTGATTCTAATCTTTTTAGCAATATTCCTGATGTATTGGATGATTCTTGAAATATATAGTTTGAGATATAGTATCCTAGGTGAGATTCCTGAGGCCGATCGCTCTATCAGCCTTACAGACTGGTTGTTATCAGTTCCATCATTTTTTATATGTACTTTCATCAGCTACTATTACTATACAAAGTTGTATGCGGGAGAGGATGGTTGGTTTACCTTTGGTCATGCTTCCGAGGGCTATCTAGTATTCCAGTTTGGCGTATTTTTCTCAGGGATGTATATTTTGTACCTACCTCAGTCCTTATTGGGAGATTATCTGGAATTCAGTGATTTAGATATCAATACCAGTTACAAGGTGGACCAAGATAAAGTGCAACAAAGACTGGCAGATTATTCTAAGAGTTTTGATGAAGGTAAGGTCCAGGCAACTCTTGTGGATTTGTATCGAATGGCAGACGAGGACCCTGAGGCCTGGTCAAGATTCGGAGAGTTCTACTCAGGTTGGAGTGTTGAAGAAATCAAACTTTTCATAACTAAACTTGAAGAATTGAAGGCCTGATTTATATTTAGAAAAGGGATGGCAAAGGTTATATACGTTTTTTTTTAGAGTCAATAAGTGTTTTAGAGAAATCTGGAACCAACTCTTTGCCTCGGCATTGGGAGAAAACTCATGAGCAACATGAATCTACCTGAATGGACAGCACAGGCCCTTGTGGCCGCAGGAGCCGTATTTCTGCTAATATCGGCATATGTAATGGGAGTTATGGTCCCTAACGGCCTTCTGGCACCTAATGATTTTGACGTGGACTATTATTTTGAAGGAGACATCAAAACTTTTGATTTGGATACTGAGACGGGCACTGGCGCTTTTGTGGATGACGTGGGTAGCGGATCCTATGAGCCAACAAAAGCTAAAGATGGTGGTGGTGCTACTCTTAATCTTGTAGGAAAACCCAGTGGTGAGGATTACACTAGTCTTTCACAAAATTTCAGTCTAACTACAGATGGAATTGATGGAGATGGAGTTTGGTTAGGTACTATATCAGACACTAGTGATAATCCCGCATTATTAAATCGTAAAACTTACGAAGTTGATGGTAAACAAGGAGCATGGACTCCTACAAACCTTCCTGAAGAAGGTAAGGAATATGTTTTTCCAAATCCAGTCAATGGAGATTATGATGATACATTTACTTGTTCAGACAAGAGAATATTGGATGGCATTGAAGTAATGACTTGTGTTGCTGAACCAGAAGCTGGCACAAAGATGACTTTTGTGCCTGGTGAAGGTAGCGATTTAGAACTTCTTAAAAACACATTTGAGGGTCGAAACAGTGGTGCAGGTCCCGGTTCTGCAACCATGTGGTTCTCTTACAGAACAGAACAGATAGTAGGTGCTGAATTAGGAGGTGTCATAGATCGTGTCTATAATGTTACAGTTTACATGGAAGCTCCAACTATGCTATATTTAGAGGATAATTTCAACTTTACAACAACGTACGAAGGCCGAGTAGGTGGCCTTAATACAGCTACTTACCAAACTACGTATTACAATGCAACAGGATTTAGAGCCGGTTGTGTTAACAAGGATTCATCCACTGAAACTCACATAAATGTACTAGGATATCTAAGGATTTTTGAGACGGAGTACGATGAAAATGGCACAGCTTTACCAGCAAATTATGGGATTCAAAGTTCAAATGGATGCTGGGATTCTGATACGTCAGATCCAGATAATGTTTTGAATCCTGAAGCAGATTCATATGAAGAATTGGTCAATGTTACTTATGATGTAAATAGACGCACACTTCAGTATGTCAACGGTTCAACCGCTACGGAAGTCGGTGGAGATGGATTTAATTTCTTCTCACCACTATGTGAGACAATAAGTGTAACAGATAGAACCTGTTGGGTTCCCGCAGAAGATCAGGCATGGCCTAATGCTATGTATAATCTACACATGCAGAATTATACTTTCATTGCTGAGACAGATGTCAACGGGACATTAGCTTTCCACTTCAGGGCAGACGAGAAGAACATATCAGGAAACTCAGGTTCTTTGTATCAGGAAGTATTGCAAACAGGGTTGGTCATGGATTATTATGAAGATGTTTGGGTGGATCCAGTAACTGGCACAGTCTTGGATCAAAAGTATTCCATACAGATTAAGGTCCCTGTTGATTATCCTCAACTTGGTGGAGCTAGGCTTAGAGATATAGTGGCTAATTATACACAGGAATCCCAGGAAGAAGCAGCTTCTACAGCTAAACTTCAGGCCCTTGCACAGTATTATCAGGGCCATGAGATGGTTGTTCTCACGCTAAATGGAGCGTATACAGAAAAAACAGTAGATGGACAGATAGACGCTGAAAAAGACAAGGTCGCGTCTTATACATTGGGTACAAAAACCTTGCCCACTATTCTGATTGGTCTTGCCATGGTTTCCCTTATGGCGGGTTTCTATGTTTATTATCAGACTGGCGGGGCAATTTCTGGTGGAGGCATGGATGAACCTAGTAGTGAAGCTGAGCCTTCATCAAGTATGGCCCCTGTCGAAGAGGAATCAACAGAGGATGAAGCAGCAGATGACTCATCCGATGGTGAATCCGACGCTGAAGAAAAAGAATAGTTTATGGATGGAAACATCAGACTCGCACTAATACTCTCAGGTATCGGTTTGATGTTGCATGCTGGATATCTGTATGCAAACTGTATGATAACTTCAGTAGGTACGGACATGCCATGTGATGCTGAAACAGCTCAAGCACAACTTGAAGTGATTTTTGGCATTGTTCTATTTGTTGGGATTATGCGTAAGAGTAAAGATTAGATTCTAGGCAAAGGCTTCTAGCTTCTTGCGGTTATCATCATCAATCTGGGATTTCTCACCGGTCTTGTAATTAATCATGACCATGACGCTATCAGCCTCGGCCACTATCTTCGAACCATTATTCTTGCTGGTAATCTGTTGTTCTATTCCAAATGATGTATTTCCAATGTGCTTGATTCTGGTCTTGACATATATGGTATCTGGGCAAACAACTGGAATCCGATAATTTGCACTGGAGTTTGCTAAAATCGGCCCCATCCCATTCTCAGAAAGAACGTCTGCCATTTTAAGTGCACCAAGATCCCAAATTTTACACATTAATTCAACTCGTGATGTTTCACACCATTTAAGATAAATTATATTGTTGACATGCCCAAAAGCATCCATATCACCCCATAGCACTGGTATCTCAGTCGTGACGGGCCAGTTTTTCTCAGTCATCTATAAACTTTTTCCCCATTTGATAGAATGCATTTCCAACCAGCCATTGTCCTCCGTCCGCAATCAGCATATCACCAGTAATAACATCTGCCGCAGGTGAACATAGATACAGGACCTGCTGTGCCATTTTCTCAGGAGTTGTAACTCCTCCAGCAGGGATATAATCCTCGAACATCTTTGCAGTATTCTCATCGATCATCAGATTTTGTTTGACATTGTCCGTCAATACCACTCCTGGACACATGGCGTTCACTCGAATGTCATCATCGGCCCATTCCAGCGCTAGTGTCCGGGTCAGGTTCAAAACGCCTGCCTTCGCAGCCCCAGAATGCCCTACGAAAGGTGCTGCATTCCAGGAGTAATTCGCAATTATGTTGACAATAGATGCTCCATTCTTTGCCTTTCTAAGGAGTGGATAGCAAGCTTTTGAGACTCTGAAGGTCCCGTCTAGAACGATATCCACGACAGATCTCCAGGCATTTTCGCTCATGGCAGCTATAGGTGCAACAAAGTTTCCGGCGGCGTTGTTGACCAGAATATCCAGTTCCCCCCATTCCGAGCTTAGAAATTCAGCAACGTCCTCTACAGTCTCATTCTTTCTTACGTCCATCGTCTTCCAGAGTAGTTTCTTATCAAATTTCTTTTTGGTTTCAGAGGCTGCCTCAGCTAATTTCTCTTCCTTTCTGGAGGCGATGAAAACCTCGGCTCCATGATTAAGGAAGGCTTGTGCAAATCCTAATCCCATTCCAGTGGCCCCCCCAGTTATGAATACTTTTTTTCCTGCGAAAAGATTATCCTTGAACACACTTTCAGGCATTTATTCAGACAACTCCTGAGAATTGGCTATTACTGTTAAAACCTTCATCTGGCAATGACATCATTGTTTTCGATCCGGAACTGATTGTTATGGCTCTTGAAAGTGTTTCCGGCAGTATTCTTTCGAAGAAAAATCTCGCCAATATGATTTTGTGCTCATAATAATCGTCTTTTTCTCTCTTTGAAAATGCCACTTTGAGCATTAACAACCACATATAGCCCATTGCTACAAGTCCAAACTGCCTCAGATAGTCCGTTGCAGCAGCTCCAATTTCATATGGATTGCCAAGACCTTTTTGAGCCATGTAGAGGGTTGTTTTTTGCAATCCTTTCAAAGCTTTTGAGAAAGGTACAACAAATTCCTTCATATCGGTGTCTTCCTTATTTTGCTCTATAAAATCCAGTGCTGGATGGAAGAATCTTCTCAATAGCCGTCCCATATGCTGCGGCATCTTTCTACCTGCCAGATCCAAGGCTTGAATCCCATTGGTTCCTTCCCAGATTGGTGCTATTCTGACGTCTCTGGAGAATTGTTCCATGCCATATTCTCTGATGTACCCATGTCCTCCATGGACTTGTAGCATGTCGTATGTTATCTCAACTCCGTAATCTGTCAATAATGCTTTGACTATAGGCGTCATCAATTCTACTAGGTCACCAGTTTCCTTTCTTACCTTCTCATCAGGATCCTTTTCTGACTTATCGATTGCGAACGCAGTCCAGCAGGCCAGCATTCTACCTGCATCAATCAAGGATTTTGATCTCATCAGCATTCGTCTAACGTCAGGATGTACAATCAGAGGATCAGCCTCATCCTCTGGGTTTCTAGGCTCCTTCAGATCCTGACCTTGAATCCTATCTTTGGCATAGGCAAGTCCGTTCTGGTATGCTATCTCGGACAGCCCCAGTCCTTGTAACCCTACACCAATCCTTTCAGTGTTCATCATTGAGAACATAGCTGCAAGGCCGTCATGCGGCTCTCCTACTAGGTAGCCCTCAGCATTCTCAAAACTCAGAACGCATGTTGGGGACCCATGTACTCCCATTTTTTCCTCAATTGAAACACATTTTACCTTATTTCTTTTTCCTAATGTTCCGTCCTTATTGACTAGGAATTTTGGAACTATGAATAGGCTGATTCCTTTGACTCCCTTGGGTGAATCAGGTAGTCTTGCGAGAACCAAATGTATGATATTCTCTGACAGATTGTGTTCTCCGCATGAAATGAATATTTTCTGTCCGTTCAAATTATATGAATCACCTACGGGTTTAGCCGAGGTTCGAATAAGTCCCAAGTCGGTTCCAGAGTGTGCCTCGGTCAAACACATGGTTCCAAACCATTCTCCTGTCAGGAATCTTGGAAGGTAAGTTTCTTTCAATTCCTCGCTTCCATGGCTGTATATGCAGTTATAGGCCCCTTTCGTAAGTCCCAGATAGATTCCTAGAGACATGTTAGTTGCGCATGATATTTCATCAGCAAAAACACTAAGTACATTTGGAAATTCCATTCCACCATACTTCTGATGTCCAAACAGGGTAGTCAAGCCAGATTCAATCAATATGTCTGTAGCCTTCTTCATACTTGGTGGTACAGTAACGTTTCCATTCTCGAATATAGCTCCTATCTCATCACCGTCCTTATTTGAAGGGAGCCAATGTTCTTCTGACATTTTCCCAAATTGGTCACTAATCATTTCAATCATGTCCCAGGTTGCTTCTTCGTAACCTTCATACCCCGTCAACTCCTTTTCCACATCCAGTACCTCACGTAAGATGAATTCATATTCGCGGTTAGGGGGTTTGTATTGGACCATCTTAATTCCTCAGTGGTTTTCCGGTTGTTAGCATATGTTCGACACGATCCATGGTTCCTTTCGTTTTCATCAGTTTGATTATACTTTTCCTTTCCATCTCAAGTATTCTATCATCAGACACAGTGTCAGTTGGATCTGTATCTCCACCACTCAGGATATGTGACAGTTCTTTGGTAACAATTATGTCGTGTGGTGTTGCATGACCTGCTTTTACTAAATCATCAACCGCCAGATCCAGTGCAGCTTTGCCAGAGGGACCTGGTAGGAAGTGTTCGTTCGGTAAGGGAGCCTCATAATTCTCTACCATTTCGAGACACTTTGCTTTTGCCTCGTACAGGACCCGTGCTCGATTCATGGTTATTTCATCTTCTTGTCTCAGGAAGTGTAATTCTTTTGCTTCTTGCGCACTTGTCGCTACTTTTGCAGTACCAACATTCTGAAATATTTTCATGATTGTTGCCATTGGTCCTCTCGGCTGTTTAGGGTCGTTATTCCATCTGGTAATCATTTCTTTACAGCCACCCCAAGCAGGAACAAGACCAACACCCACTTCGACTAACCCAATGTAGCTTTCTGAATGAGCTTGTACCGCATCACAGGCGAGTAAGACCTCGCATCCTCCTCCGATTGCCAACCCCGAGGACGCTCCCACTACTGGGAAATCACCATGCTTCAGCATCATGAATGCCATTTGTCCTCCAAACACAAATTTTTCTGCTTCTTCCCAAGCACCTACATTGGCAACAAAACTTGATAATCCTAAATTGGCCCCGGCTGAGAAGTTGATCCCATCGTTTCCAATCACAACTCCGATGTAGTTCCCAGATTCGCATTGGTCCGCTGCTTTACTTAATACTTCCATAATTAGTGGATCCATAGAATTCATCTTGCTGTGGAATTCTGCAAGAATAATATTGTCACCCATGTCCCATAAACTAGCAGATGGATTTCGGAATATTGGTTTTTGTCCGCGTTTCACATCTGTAGCAGTGAGATATCCCTCCGGTCGCCTGATTTTGCTATATTTTCCGTCAGTTCCGAAATAGAGAACGTCCTTTCCTTTTTCATCATAGAAATTACCCTCAGCGACTTTCTCCAATAATTCTGGAACTTTCATTCCTTCTTCAGATATTCTTGATGCAAACCATGAAGGTCCAAGATTGTCTAGCATCTCAAAGGGTCCTTTCTTCCAAAGGAATCCGTTTTTCATAGCTAGATCAATGTTTACAATAGTGTCTGTTATCTCTGGCACTAAAGAAGCCGCGTATGTTAGGGTCTTGGAAAGGACCTTCCATGCATATTCGCCTCCTTTATCATCATATTCAACTAGATTCCTTAGTCCTTTTTTTGCGGCCTTTATACTTTCTAGACTGACTTTGGAGGCTGTGTGATATTCTCCTGTTTTTAGATTTCTAGCCTCCTTAACCTTCTTTCCTGAATCCGAATTCAAGCGATAGAATCCACCTTTTCCTTTTCGACCAGTGTAGCCATCGGCAATCATACTGGACAGTATTTTATCTATGCCTAGTTTGTTTTGCTCTTTTACACCTAGATTATACAGGTCATTCTTTGGAAGATTGGATGACATGCTTTCGGTTACATGAGGAATCAGGTCCAGACCCACAACATCCCCTAAGGCAAAGATTCCCGTTTTTGGGGCTCCAATCGGCCTTCCCATGATTGCGTCTGCTTCCTCAACAGTAAGTCCCATTCTCACTGCTTCAACCATTCCAATTAAGGTCCAGTAAGTTCCTACTCTGTTTCCAATGAAACCCGGCGTGTCATTACAGATCACAACCTCTTTCCCAAGCTTAATGTCACAGAATTCGGTCACGGCATCTATTTTCTTTTTACTTACCTCTTTCCCGGCCACAATTTCCAATAAACGGAGGTATCTTGGTGGATTGAAAAAATGAGTTATAATAAAATCTGATGCAAATGCCTTTGACATTCCCTTAACTAGCTGGTTTCTTGGTATTGTGGAAGTATTTGAAGTAACAAGCGAGTTCTTTTTCCTGACCTTATCAATTTTCTTGAAAACATCATGCTTGATTTCCAATTTCTCAAGTACAACTTCGATAATCAGATCTGCATCACCGAGTGCATCAAGATGATCTTCTATGTTCCCAGTGGTGATAAGTCTTGCATTCTTGCGATGCATTAGTGGTGTTGGGCTTCCCATTCTGACTGGCTTCAGCATCTTCTGAACAGCTGTTTCGGTGATTATATTGCGATTTTCAGCTCCTTTAGGGACAATGTCTAACAAGGTTACAGGTAGACCTGCGTTTGCTACATGAGCTGCAATACCACTTCCCATGACGCCAGCCCCGATTACAGCAACTTTCTCAATTTTCACTATATCCTCAGGCCCTTTCAAGGATAGTTGCACATCCTTGTCCACCACCAACACACATGGTTGATAGGGCATATTTCGCACCGTTATTCTGGAGTAACGATGCTGCTTTTCCGGTTATTCGGGCTCCACTGGCACCCAAAGGATGGCCCATTGCAAGCGCGCCACCATGGATATTGAGCTTTGACATGTCTATCCCTAGCTCATCCACGCATGCCAGACTTTGGGCAGCAAACGCTTCATTCATTTCAATAATATCAATATCTTCTAGTTTCAACCCAGCCCTTTTCAGCGCTTTCTGCGAAGACACTACAGGTCCTATTCCCATGATTTCAGGACTGCATCCTGAAATTGCCATTCCTCGTATGTAGGCAAGCATTTTCAACTTGTTCGATTTCGCGTAATCCTCTGAACAAACAATGACAGCTGCTGCACCATCTGTAAGAGGTGATGAAGTTCCCGCGGTAACAACTCCTTCTTTGTCAAAGGCCGGCTTCAATTGGGCCATTGATTCTAGGGTGGTATCTGGCCTAACGCATCCATCTTCACTTATGTCATTAACTGGGATAATCTCGTCTTTGAATTCACCTTTTCCAATCGCCTTAGAGGCCTTCAGATGACTCTCCAGAGCCATTTGTTCCTGTCTTTCTCGGGATATCGAATATTTCTTTGCCAAGTTTTCGGCAGTATGCCCCATCCCAATGTATGCATCCATGTCCACTAGGCTTGGATTAAGCATAGGATTGAAACCAGGCATTGGAACTCTGCTCATGGATTCGACACCACCTGCAATGAATAGATCTCCAGCTCCTGAGTGTATTGCTCCAGCAGCTTGATGAATGGCCTGCATCGATGAAGCGCAGAATCTATTTACAGTAACACCACCAACACTCTTCGGAAGTCCAGTCAGAAATACAACATTCCGTGCTAGATTCATTCCTTGTTCCGCTTCGGGAAAGGCACAACCCAGAATCAGATCTTCGACATCCTCTTTCTTCACTCCTGTCTTTTCGAGGAGACCCCTAATCACTTTAGCCGCTAGGTCATCTGGTCTTGTTTTGCTTAATTGGCCTTTTTTGGCAGGAGTAAAGGCAGAGCGTGCATAACCACAAATCACCACTTCAGTCATTCTAATCAGCACCAATAAGTAGTATTACTATATAAAGGTAGGACTAAGCGTTCAAAATATAAAACATTTATATACTAATACTCAAATCTATTTTGGATGGCAGAATCTAAGCAACACCAAAAAGGGAGCACCGAGAAACAGATCATGGTACTCAAGAAGTTAGGTTTTTCAGATGATGAGGCCCGAATTTATCATGTACTTCTAGTTTCCAAAGAGTCTACAGTTGGAGAGATTAGCAGATCCATAAATTTTTCCAGAGCCAAGATTTATGGTATAATAGATAATCTGTTATCAGAAGGTATAGTTGTTGAAGGTAATAAGCATCCTAAATCCTACTATCCTGTGGATCCCATGGAAATAGCTGAAGGAAGGTTAAAGGCCATGGAATCAGCCTCCCTATCAGTGGAATCTGACCTATCCCCATTGTATCAGTCAAAGCCTGTCGATTATCTGGAAACACTGACGGTCAAGGATATGGAGATATTCTCTCAAGTGATTTCAATGTGTGAACGGGCTGATGCGTCTATAGATGTAATTGCCTCGATTCTTCCTTCCGAGATGCCAAGGAACGTTTGTCGGGCTTTTTCTGATGCGAGTGGAAGAGGTGTTGAGGTCCGGATGCTGTTCCCCAAGAAGGAGACGACGCTTGACCTATCCCGTTTAGAAGGATTGTTTGAAATAAGATTGGCTCCCGCTATGCCAGCAGCAGGCATGATATTAGTGGATGAAAAGGAATTTTGTGTAGGTGGCCTAGATGTTCCCGATTCAAACAATATGCTTCTGGGGATGTGGATGAATCAGCCAGAATTAGCTAGACTTGCCAAATTGATTTTTGACAATATTTACGAATCCTCTGAGATATACGAGAGTTAATTTACGAGTTGTATCAGAGCCTTTTACAGCCCAGGTATATTTTCAATTCCGGGCAGTGTTCCGAATACATAATAATAGATACTTGCAGCAATCGCATAAAAGATGATGAAGATTTTCAGGTATCTCATGCCTGCCCTAAATATGAATCCCCAAGTAGAGATGTTGTCTTTTGGCTCCGCATCGGTATTCACAAAAGGATCCTTGTCCTTGATATCTATTCTAACCACGGTTCTGTAATTTGAGCGTGAATTAAACATTATGCCTATCGTAGGGACATAACAATATTAATTCGGTCTTGATGCTCAGAATATGAGTTCTCATCCTGTCAATGAGCCTATTCTGAACTATGCGCCGGGTAGCGATGAAAGAAAAGCGCTTAAGACAGAAATCAATAGACAAATGTCAGAAGTGATTGAGATTCCATGTATAGTAAATGGTAAAGAAATTTACACCAATAATACAGTAACTCAAGTTATTCCACACAATCATGGTCATATTCTGGCTAATGTTCACCTTGCCGGACGTTCGGAGATGGAGTCTGCCTGTACCTCGGCAGTTAAGGCCCAATCTGGATGGATCGACATGGGACTGGAGGGCCGGGCATCTATCTTTGAGAGATGTGCAGATCTTTTAGCAGGTGATTGGAGGATGAAAGTGAATGCAGCCACCATGCTCAATCAGAGTAAGACTGCATTCCAGGCCGAGATTGACGCAGCATGCGAATTGATAGATTTTTGGAGGTTCAATGTGTATTATACGAGGCAGTTTCATGATCAATTTCAACCACTTGTCTCTCCTGAGGGTATTGCTAATACAACCGAGATACGCCCCCTAGAAGGTTTTGTTCTGGCTATCACACCCTTCAATTTTAGCAGTATAGCTGGAAATCTTCCTAGCGCTCCGGCATTAGTTGGTTGTACAGCTCTATGGAAGCCAAGTCGAAATTCATATTATTCAAATTACATGCTGATGCTTTTGATGATGGAAGCGGGTTTACCTCCTGGCGTTATCAACTTCTTGCCAGGTTCTGGTGCAGAGATAACGGAGGTTGCACTTTCCAATCCCGATTTTGCCGGAGTTCACTTCACGGGTTCCACGACCGTTTTTCAGGGTCTATGGCAACGTGTTGCTGAAGCCTTGCCCAGTCTGAAGGGATATCCACGCGTTGTCGGAGAAACTGGTGGAAAGGATTTTGTAGTTGCCCACCCCGATTGTGATCGTCAGGGACTTCTGGTAGCATTGTTGCGAGGAGCATTCGAATACCAGGGGCAAAAATGTTCTGCGGCCAGTAGAGCCTACATCCCCCAATCAGTATGGAGTTCAATTAATGGGGATCTGATATCCGAGATTAAGAAAATCAAAATGGGCGACTGCAGTGATTTTAGTAATTTCATGACAGCTGTAATTGACAAGCGCGCATTCGATAAGATTACAGGGTATATTGGTCGAGCCAAGGAGAGGGACTGTTGCGAGATAGTTGTTGGGGGTGGAAGCGATGATAGTACCGGGTGGTTCATTGAACCTACAATTATTGTGACTAGCAACCCCCAATCAGAATCCATGGTCCAAGAAATATTTGGTCCCGTCCTGACCGTTTATGTCTATGAGGATAATGATTTTGAAGATGTCTTAGAACTATGTGATAAGTCGTCTCCCTATGCATTGACAGGTTCCATTTTTGCGACTAGCGAAGAAAATATTCAGAAAGCTTATGAGGCTCTCAGATTTACAGCTGGTAATTTTTACATAAATGATAAACCTACTGGAGCCGTTGTCGGTCAGCAACCGTTTGGAGGTGCTCGGGCATCGGGAACCAATGACAAGGCCGGAGGTCCATTGAATCTTTTGAGGTGGATATCGCCACGATCTGTGAAGCGCGCCAACATTCCCTTCCATGACTGGACCTATCCATTCATGGATAAAGATTAGAATAATCTGGTGGGCCCGACCGGATTTGAACCGGTGGCCTCCCGGTTATCAGCCGGGTGCTCCAACCAGGCTAAGCTACGGGCCCAATTATTTTGCTACCAGACTAGGGGATTTAATATTTCATGGTATCAAGAAAAGCCTAGAAGTAATTATTTTCGGCCGTATTCTTTTATAGACCTATTACCCTGTAAATGTACTATTTATTTGAGTCATGTCCCGAACCGATTTACTAGAGAAGATTAAGAATGCAGAAGCGTCTGCAAGTAGTGAGGTGAAGAAGGCTGAAAAGGAACAGATTTCAGCTATGAATAGGATACCTCTCGACCAAGAAGAATTAATTTCAAAAGAAAGAAAATCTGCTGAAAAGAAATCTAAAAAAGAGATTAAAGAAGCTATGGAAGAAATAAATAAGTTGAAGACAAAGATCCTTAAAAATGGAGAAAAAGATAATTCAGGTATGAAGTCTAAAGCTGAAGCCAGAATAGATAATGCTTCTCAAAAATTTGTGGATACTTTTTTGGAGAGTTTATCTTAATGCTTAAGTCAGAAGACATGTCGCGGATGACTATAAGTGGTCATAAACAAAATTTATCAGATTTATCTAATTTATTAGATAAGCATCAATTAATTCATCTTATTGATTATAACAATGAGGATGATGGTTTTAAGATTGGTTCTTCGTTGAGTTATGGTGCACAGACATCAGAGTTGTTAGTAAAAATACGCTCAGTTATTAAGTTATTAGAAGTTTCAGCTTCTCCTCCTACAAGTCCAAAATTAGTTTCAGATATTGAGAAAGAAATTAGTGAAATAGATAGTATAGCTTCTCAGGCACATAAATTGAATGATACGCAAAGAGATTTTGACAGGCAAATTGAAGAAGTAGAATCTCAATTAGAGCAAGTAAGCTATTTTGAAGAAATTGATTTAGATTTAGATTTATTAAGTGGCTATTCAAGTATGCAAGTATTTGCAGGCAATATTCCCGAAGATTCAGATTTGAGTTTATTGAATAAGATGAAAGATGTGGAAATTATAAAATCTAATGATATAACTGTAGTTTTTGTTGCTTCAACCTCATCTGAAGAAGTTGAACGTGTTCTTTTAGATCAAGGTTTTCGATCAATAGATGTACCTCTAGTTTCAGGTATGCCTTCAACAGTTAAATCTCGATTAGAATCTAATCTTTCTAAATTAAATAGTGAAAAAGAAGCAATAAATCATGAAATTCAGGCAATATCCACTAGACATGGTGATTGGTTGGTAGCGTGTGAAGAGCATTATTCTGCATTATCGGAGAAGTCAAGTTTACCTCTTAAGTTGGCTACAACTGACAACATGTTTGTTTTAGATGGCTGGGTCCCCACAAATTCAGTATCTGATCTTCAACAAGCTTTACAGAAGTTAGACATTTATTATGAAGTTGGTGAAAAGAGCGAACTCGAACCTCCTATCAAGTTAGATAATCCAGAAGTTATGAAACCTTTTGAATTATTTACCAAACTTTACAGTACACCTAAGCATTGGGAGTTTGAACCCACAGCAATTATATTCTTGACATATCCTCTATTTTTTGGTATGATGGTGGGTGATGCAGGTTATGGTTTAGCGTATATCTTATTTGGTCAGTTTATAATAACTAAATTTGGTTATTCAAATGAGTTGGCTGCACTTGGCAAAATTCTCAGAATGGCTGGTCTCTGGACTTTGTTTTTTGGAACTTTTATTTTTGCAGAAGCGTTTGGGCAAACATTTTATCTTATTGGAAATGATTATCTAGGTTTTACTTCATTTGTTTTTGGAGAGCACTTTGGACCTACTTTTAATGTTCCTTTAATAGAAAATCCTCATCCTCCTTGGCAACTACCAATACACAAATTTAGTCCATATGGAGCTCAATTGATGCTTCTTTCCTCAGTGATAATTGGATTTATCCATGTGTCACTAGGATTTATTCTTGGTTTTATTAATGAATTAAAACATCATAATTTGAAACATGCCTTATATTCTAAAATGTCATTCCTTTTGATTCTTTGGGGTGGAGTTATTGCTCTGGTTTCAGTAGTAGGTTTGTTACCTGAATTTGCTAAACTTTTAGGGATAGTAGTTTTATTAGTTGGTTTGACACTTGCAGTATTAGGTGAAGGTATTGTTGGAATTTTAGAATTCCCTACTGTATTTTCCAATGTTATTTCTTATGCTCGTATTGGAGCTATTGGCCTTAGTGATTACGGGCTGGCTTTTACTGTAAACTTTATAGCTTTTAATTTAATAGGATTAGAGGGTATCATGGCAGTATTCGCAATTTTAATTTTATTAATAGGGCACTTAACAGTGTTCACACTTGGAATAATTGGAACCGGCATAAATTCGCTAAGATTGCAATATGTCGAGTTCTTTACTAAATTCGTGCAAGGAGGGGGCACACTTTACGATCCTTTCGGTTATAATCGAAAGTACACAAATGAAAACGAGGTAATACCATGAACAGGAAAAACAACCTATACCTTTTGGCAGCAATGCTTTTCGTAGCATTGTTGGCAATGCCGGCAGTAAGTGCTGATAGTCATGAAGACAATCAGAACACAGTAGACGCAGCAAAAGAAAATGCTAAAGGTTACATTGCTATTGGAGCAGGACTAGCCGTAGGATTAGCTGGTATTGGAACTGGGTTAGCCCAGAGCAATATTGGTTCCGCAGCAGTTGGAGCTGTAGCAGAAGACGATAAGAATTTCACGAATGGCTTAATTTTTACAGCTATTCCAGAAACTGTCGTTATCTTTGGTTTGGTTATTTCAGCTTTGCTCATATTTGTAATGGGCGCTTAGAATGGGTCTTGAGGAAATTCTCAAGCAAGTCGAGGAGACTGGCCGAGAGAAAGCTGCAGCAATTCGCAAAGAGACAACAGACGATGTAGAGTCTAAGATGAAGGAAGCTTCAGTTGAAGCTAAAAACAAGGCAGATTCAATTATGACAGAGTCTTCTAGAAAAATTGAGCAATTGAGGCAGCAAGAGATTCCATCCGCAGAATTAGAAGTTAAACGAAATCAATTAGAAATTCAAAAAGAGTTACTTTCATCTACTAAGGCTACAGCAATGTCAAAGTTAGAAAATCTTAATTCAAAGGCTTTGAAAAAGATATATTCTAGCCTTTTACAAGGAGTTCCTAATGATGGTAAATTATTTTGTCGTAAAAAGGATAGCTTAATTTTCAAGGGGATAAGTAAATTGTCTCATGGTGGAAATATTGATGAAATAGGTTTCATTATAGAATCTGGAGATTTTAGGCTGGATTTTAGGTTTGTTACTTTAGTAGAAAGAGCTTGGCAAGACAATTTGTCATTAGTTAGTGAGGTATTATTTACTAAATGAGTAACTATGCTTACGTAGCTACCAGAGCACGTTCTAGGCGCTCACGTTTACTTCCTTCTGAAGCTTATAATCAGCTTTTGAATCTTGAGTTATCTGAAATTGCTAGATATATTCAAGATTTGGAATATCGTAGAGAAATAGATCGTTATGGTTCAAAGTTAAGTGGCGCCGATTTGATTGAAACTGCCCTAGTTGATAATTTGGCAGAAAATATCGGTGATTTTCTTAGTTTTAGTACTGGTCAGCTTCGTGAGTTATTAACTATTTATGCGGAAAAATATAGAGTTGAAAATTTGAAGAATATACTGAGAGGAATAAATCAAAATATGCCTTCTGAAGACATTGAAAGACTGGTGTGTCCTCTTAATAATTCAGATAAAGAATTGTATGGTAGGTTGTATGATTCTAAATCAATTGAGGAAACTATTACCATGTTAGAGGGAACTAACTATTATTCAACACTTAGAAGAGCAATTGAAGGGCGCAGTACTGATAGTCTTCAACCCTTGGAGGATGCTTTAGATCTAACATATTATAGAGATTTGGTAGATAACTTACCATCCGGAGGTCCTGATGCTGAAGTTTATCATAATTTTATACAGTTAGAGGTTGACATTGCAAATTTGAAAACGGTATTACGTATGCGTCATCGAGGAATAAAAGGTCACAAGGAGCTTTTAATTAATGGAGGTACTCTCAAAGTGGATTTACTTTCCTCAGTACAATCACTATCAGATTTATCTAATATGTTGGAAGGCACTAAATTCCAAGAATACATTATACCTTATATCAAAGAAGATAAACCTGATTTAAATTCCTGTGTTCATGCACTTGATGAGTTCGTGGCTAAGCGCTCAAAAAGATTTTCTTATCTTTACCCATTATCTATTTTACCTGTTCTTGATTATTTATTAAAAAAGGAACGAGAGGTTCGTAATCTGAGAGCAATTGTTCGTGGTAAACAGACTGGCCTTTCAAATGAAAAAATAGAAGAATTGGTGGTGGTGTAATGGAGATAGGTGTTGTTGGTAATGATTTATTTACTATTGGTTTTAGATTAGTAGGCATTGAGAAGTGGTTCAATGTTAATGAAGAGGTACCCGTTGAAAATGCGATTAAAACTGCATTGCAGGATAAAGAAATAGGAGTCCTTGTTATACACGATGAGGATTGGAAAGAATTAGATACTACTTTACGTAAGAAGTTAAGTAATAGTGTAAAACCGACGGTAATAGCCATCGGTGCTGAAGTTGATGAAGGTCTTAGAGACCGTATCAAAACAGCTGTAGGAGTTGACCTATGGAATTAAAAGGAGAAATATATAGAGTGTCAGGGCCGGTTGTAACGGCTCGAGGTGTTTCACCTCGTATGTATGATGTGGTACTAGTAGGCCACGAAAAATTGATGGGTGAGGTTATCGGACTTGAAAATGATGACGTTACAATTCAGGTATATGAAGATACATCTGGAGTCAGACCTGGAGAACCTGTTGAGAATACTGGGGAACCCCTATCCGTTGAGTTAGGTCCTGGCCTTCTCACATCAATTTATGATGGTATTCAAAGACCATTACCTGTACTGCAGGAGAAAATGGGAGATTATATTGAGAGAGGGGTTACAGCTCCTGGTTTAGATCATACCAAAAAATGGGATTTTGTTCCTATAATTAAAGTAGGTGATACAGTTCATGGTGGTCAAATGCTTGGTACTGTTCAAGAAACTCCGACTATTTCTCACAAAATCTTAGTTCCTCCACTGTCTTCAGGGAAAGTTGCGGAATTAAAAAAAGGAACCTATACAGTAGATGATATAATTGGTAAATTAGATGATGGAACCGATTTGAAATTGATGCATCTTTGGCCAGTAAGAGTTCCAAGACCATATAATAAAAAGTTTAGACCAGATATCCCTTTGATAACAGGGACTAGAACTCTGGATGGTCTTTTTCCTTTAGCTAAAGGAGGTACAGCTGCAATTCCCGGTGGATTTGGAACTGGTAAAACAGTAACTCAACAAACACTGGCCAAGTGGTCTGATGCACAGATTGTAGTTTACGTTGGTTGTGGAGAAAGAGGTAATGAAATGACCGAAGTTTTGACTGAATTTCCTCACTTAAAAGATCCAAAAACAGGAGGTCCTTTAATGGATAGAACAGTCTTGATTGCAAATACCTCAAATATGCCTGTAGCTGCAAGAGAAGCTTCAGTTTATACAGGAATTACGTTGGCTGAATATTATCGTGATCAAGGTTATGATGTGGCTATGATGGCAGATTCTACATCTCGTTGGGCGGAAGCAATGCGTGAAATTTCATCACGTCTTGAAGAAATGCCAGGTGAAGAAGGATATCCGGCTTATTTAGCAGCTAGATTATCAGAGTTCTATGAGCGTGCAGGTCGTGTTCAGACTAAGAATGATGAGAGTGGTTCCGTAACTGTAATTGGTGCAGTTTCACCACCAGGTGGTGATTTCTCTGAACCCGTTACGCAGAATACGTTGAGAATTGTAAAAGTTTTCTGGGCTCTTGATTCTAAATTAGCTCAAAAAAGGCATTTTCCTGCAATAAATTGGTTGAATAGTTATTCATTATACAATCGTAGTTTGGAAGATTGGTATTCAGAGAATGCAGGTGAAGAGTGGAATGACAGCATCAAAGTAGCAATGGCAGTTTTAACAGAAGAATCTAAACTTCAAGAAATTGTTCAGCTTGTCGGTTCTGATGCATTACCAGAGGATCAGCAATTAACACTTGAAGTAGCAAGGATGTTACGTGAGTTCTATTTACAGCAGAATGCTTTCCATGATGTAGATACTTATTGTAAGACCTCAAGTCAAGCTAAATTCTTAGGAATTATACTTAATTACAAAGATCTCGCCGAAAAGGCAATGAGTAATGGTGTTGAGTTTGAAAAAGTTATAGGTTTACCAATTCTTGAAGATATTGGTAGGGCAAAATTCGAGGATAATATGGTTGAACTTCTTGATAAATACGGCAAAATATTAACAGATGAATTTACTAAATTAATGGAGGAAGAATAGATGCAGAAAGAATATAAAACAATCCGAGAAATATCTGGACCTTTAGTATTTGTTGAAAAAACAGAGCCCGTTTCTTTTGGAGAGCTTGTACAGATATCACTTCCAAATGGTACTACTAAACGAGGTCAAGTACTAGATACTTCACACGATATTGTAGTTGTTCAAATTTTTGAGGGAACTTCAGGTATTGATAAGCAATCTGGTGTAAAATTCTTAGGTGAAACAATTAAGATTAATCTTTCAAAAGATATGTTAGGAAGAATAATGAGTGGAGCTGGAGAACCTATAGATGGCGGAGCACCAATCATTCCTGAAAAGAGGCAAGAAATTATTGGAGCGGCCATTAATCCATATTCAAGGGATTCTCCTTTGGAGTTTATTCAAACAGGAATATCTACAATAGATGGGCTAAATACCTTGGTTATGGGCCAGAAATTGCCAATTTTCTCAGGTGCAGGTCTTCCGCATAATGATATTTCATTACAAATTGCTCGTCAGGCCCAAACGCTCGGTACAGATAGAGATTTTGCAGTAGTTTTTTGTGCGATGGGTATCACTGATGAAGAAGCACAATATTTTATGGCCGATTTTGAAAGAACGGGAGCTTTGAGTAGAGCTGCAGTTTTCATGAACCTAGCTAGTGACCCAGCCGTAGAAAGGTTGATTACTCCAAGAATGGCTCTTACAACTGCAGAATATTTAGCATTTGAAAAGGGATATGATGTTCTTGTTATACTCACAGACATGACAAATTATTGTGAGGCACTTCGTCAAATTGGAGCTGCACGTGAAGAGGTTCCAGGAAGACGTGGTTATCCCGGTTATATGTATACTGACCTTGCACAAATATATGAGCGTGCAGGATTAATAAAAGGAAAATCAGGTTCTGTAACTCAGATACCAATTTTGACGATGCCCGGTGATGATATTACCCATCCAATTCCAGATTTAACGGGTTATATTACTGAAGGGCAAATTGTAGTTTCTAGGGAATTGCATCGTAAAGGCTTGTATCCTCCTAATTTTGTTTTACCTTCTTTATCCCGTTTAATGAATGCAGGTATTGGAGATAAGAAAACAAGAGAAGATCATAAGCAAGTTAGTGATCAACTTTATGCAGGTTATGCTGAAGGTAATGACTTACGAGGTTTGGTAGCCATTGTAGGTAAGGAAGCACTTTCAGAAAGAGACCAAAAATTACTAGAATTTGCTGATGAGTTTGAGGAGAGATTTGTTACCCAAGGTCGCGAGGAAAATCGTACAATAGTTGATACTCTTGAAATTGGGTGGGATATGTTGAGTAAATTACCAGAGTCGGCGCTTACAAGAATCGATCGTAAAACATTAGAAAAGTATCATCCAGCATATAGGAAAAAATAAATAAATGAGTATAGCGGACGTCAAACCAACCCGCATGGAGCTTATTGAGACAAAGCGTAAGATTAAGCTCTCTAAGGGAGGATATAAACTTCTAAAAATGAAAAGGGATGGCTTGATAATGGAGTTCTTTGAGCTTCTACCGAAAGTTAAGGATTTGAGAAATCAATTATCTATATTGTATAAAGATGCCATGGAAAAATTATCTATCGCAGTGGCTGCCGACGGTAAAACTGCTTTGGAGTCAGCAGCGAATTGTTTAAACAAGTCACCAGAAGTTGAGTTATCTTCTAAGAATATAATGGGAGTTGTTGTACCTTCAGTTAAAGTTACAGCAGTTGAAAAATCATTGGAAGACAGAGGTTATGGATTGATAGGTACTTCTATCCGTGTTGATGAAGCAGTGCATGCCTTTGAGAAATTATCGGAAATGATAATATTAGCAGCGGAAGGGGAAACTACAATGAAAAAAATTTTAGATGAAATAGAATCTACTAAAAGAAGAGTTAATGCATTAGAGTTTAAGGTAATACCAAACTTGGAAGAAATTGCAAAATATATCTCGTTCAGGTTAGAAGAACTTGAAAGAGAAAGTATATTTGGCCTTAAGCGTATAAAAAATTAATGAATTGGTTAATTGAGCAAATGGAAAATCCCGAAAAACGGGTCCGTCTGTTTAGAATTTGTGTTATAATATCTCAATTCATGGTAGCTTTAGGTTCGCTAATTTTTGTTTTGATATTTAGAGAATCAATTATTAACTGGTTAAATTAATTATCAGATTTGAATTTTGTATATCCACATTTACCACAGGACACTCTATCTTTGTGAACGGCTAGAAAAACACCTGGTCCACAACTTTCTTTAGGACAGAATTGTTTTTTACGAACTAATTTTCCATCATTCACTTCATATTGTTCTACTTTACTCATCTTGTTCACTCTCTTTGTCAGCAGAATCTTTTACATCAGCCTCTTCAGTTTTTTCTTCTTCTGGGGAATCATCATCAGCTTCTTTCGCCTTTGGTTCTTTTTCAGTCTTGGATTTATTTGAATGTGAATCTATGTTTTTGTGTCTTTTCATTGAGGGTTTCGTCTCAATTTTAGTTAAAGAATCTTTATCAGCGTAAATTTTGGCATATCCGTGTGTTTCGGTTTTTCCATATGAATTTTTAAGATGATCTATAATTACTAATTCTCTTTTAGTTTTGAGTTGTTCAGATAAGTTCTTGATAACTTGATTTCTTCTAGGTGTAGAATCGTTTTCATGTTTAATTACTAATTTTACTTCTTGCCTATTTAGTAAGGGGTTGTCGTTTTGTTCGGTTATTTCTAGTTCCATTTATCTCACCAACATTTTTTCAAGAAAGTTATTGGCCCTTTCTTTTGTTTGTTGATTTACATCAACAACTACCATACCTTTGTCGGGCATCCCATAAATTACCTTCGCTCCCAAGTCTGCTAGACTTATTGCCGCCAAAGTTGCTAGATCCTCTTCTCCTTCAACAACGATTCTTGTTTTTACATTATCCGAAATTGCAACCTTAATAGCATTCCACAATTCATCTGAAATAGTTCCGGCATTATTATTGACATTAACGATTTTCTCTCCAATTTGGTCCATTATACTCCTTTGTTCTGCGGATAAAGGGCTGTCCCTTTTGGTCTTGAAATCAATTATACTGAGATCAGGCATTCTTACTTGTTCGTTGATCTTTATTGTACAAATGTCACCTACCGTGATAATATATTCAACATTCAGTCCAGCAGGTGCATTTTGGTAGATTCTGTTAGTCGTATCTTTCAATTCCTGAGCCATCTCAGGCCTCAGTTTGTACATTTAGCGTACACGCAAGGCATAGCGACCAGGCGTTAGTATGCCCATTTCTTTGGCTATATCTGAACTCTCAGGGTTGAGTATCTCTATGAATCCCTGCCATTCTCTTGACACTTCGGCTTCAGGGCATCTGGGACATGTCTTTTCATCCAATATCAAATGACATTCCTTACAAGCGAAATCACTCATTATTCACCGCCTGCTGCGGCCTTGCTTTGATCCTCTACGATCCATTCATGTTTCCCTAATCCGGGCTGTCTCATGGTCAACCCAATCTTGGATTCGCGTGGGGAGACCTCGTTGAGTGAGATGGTTACTACACGGGCCCTAACTTTGTCCCCAACTCGAAGTTCTCTCTTTGTCTCCTTGCCAATTAATCTCTGATTCCCTACATCGGTGTTTATGTGGTCATCCTGTACCTGTGATACGTGTAGAAGTCCATCCAATGGTCCAAATCTGATGAAAGCTCCATATTCGGTTATCTGGTCTACTACACCCTCTATTATTTCCTGTATCTTTACGTCGAATAACAACATATCCATTTGAACCGGTTGATAAACTGCACCATCACCATGTACGACTCTGCTATCTCCTATAAGTTTGAGGTTGGTTATCAGTACTACCAATTTCTGGTCAGGCCCCATCCTTCCTTCAAAAGCTTGATGGGCCAATTCCATGGTTACTTTACCGATGTCTTCATCCAGCCTGTCAGGAGGGATGCGAACCATGTCCTTTCGTGTGTGTAAGTAGTACATTGTTCTGCGCAGTAGCCCCCTCTATAAACGAACTTCTCAAATACCAGCTAGTACCAAACTAATTACAGACGTGATTATTCAGAATAATCCGTTAAGCCAGCCAGATCCGAGTGTTCCAGCGATGACAACCGAAACGATTGACATCAACTTGATTAGAATGTTTAGTGAAGGCCCGCTTGTATCCTTGAATGGGTCGCCGATTGTATCACCAACGATTGCTGCATTGTGAGTATCGTCTCCTTTCTTAGCACCATCAATTTCTCCTTGCTCGATTGCTTTCTTGGCGTTATCCCAAGCACCACCAGCATTGGCCATAAAGAGAGCCATTAGAACACCAGTTGCCGTCGCACCTGCCAGCATTCCCCCAAGAGCTGATGCGCCAAGGAGGAAACCAACGATAACTGGACTTGAAATTGCAACTACGCCTGGAGCTACCATCTCTCGTAGAGCTGCCTTGGTGGAAATATCAACACAAGTAGCACTGTCGGGCTCAACACCTTCCCTACCCTCAAGAAGTCCATCAATTTCTTTGAATTGACGGCGTATTTCCTTAATCATCTCTTCAGCCGCGCGACCGACAGACTTCATGGTCATCGAAGCAACTACGAATGGCAGAGTGCCGCCAATTAGTAAGCCGATGACGACCATCGGCTCAGATAATGATAAATCTGCTGCTGTTAGTCCAGCACTAGTCTGGAAAGCCGCAAACAGAGCAAGCGCAGTTAGAGCAGCACTACCAATTGCGAATCCCTTACCGATTGCAGCAGTTGTGTTTCCGATAGAATCCAAACCATCAGTAATTTCACGTACATCATCTCCAAGACCTGACATCTCGGAAATACCACCAGCATTGTCAGCAACTGGGCCGTAAGCGTCCACAGTCATTGTTACACCAACTGTTGCGAGCATTCCCATTGCAGCCATTGCAATTCCATAAAGTCCTGCAACACCACCACCCATGACGACATTTGCGCCAAAAATACCACCAGCAATCAACACTACAGGTACAAAGACGGATTGCATTCCAACTGCTAATCCTGCGATTGCGTTTGTTGCGCTACCAGTCTTAGAAGCCTCTCCGATGAAAGGAATTGCCTTCACTTGAACACCAAAGACAGGCTCAATTCCAGTGTAATACTCTGTAACGAGTCCAATCATGATACCAACAAAGGTACCGATAGCTACAGCCCAAATTGGAGTGACTGGTAGGTCTAGGTATCCTAGTGTGAAGTATCCGCCAACTAAGAACAACCCGGCGCCGATGAATGTAGTATTACGCAAAGCCGCAGCCGCATCCATGTTCTTCATTACCTCCATTGAGAATACACCAATGATTGAAGAGATGTATCCAACAATTGCCAATACGATTGGCAACATTAGGTAGCCTTCACCAAGAACATCTGGATTCGCCGCCGCAATTATCATGGCTGCAATGATTGAGCCGACAAATGACTCAAAGATGTCAGCACCCATTCCTGCTACATCACCAACATTGTCGCCAACATTGTCAGCAATTACACCAGGGTTTCTTGGATCATCCTCAGGAATCCCTGCCTCAACCTTTCCGACAAGGTCTGCACCTACGTCAGCAGCCTTAGTGTAGATTCCACCACCTACGCGTGCGAATAGTGCGATGCTCGAAGCACCCATTCCAAAGCCAGCAATGTTTCCTACTGTGAGGAAATCAGTTTCTGTAAAATAATACATTAAAGAAATTCCAGCAAGACCAAGACCACCAACTGCCAATCCCATTACTGCCCCACCATTGTAAGCAGTTTGTAGGGCTGCAGCCTGGCCTCCATCTGCAGCAGCCTGTGCTGTGCGTCCATTGGCTGCTGTTGCCGATTTCATGCCGCTGAATCCAGCCGCAACTGATGCCAAAGCACCGATGATGAATGCAACCATGGTATTCAATCCAAGGTCATCGTTTACTCTACCGCCAGCATATAATAGTCCAGCAACGACCACTACGAATACTGCTAACATTCTGTATTCAGCGTACAAAAAGGCCATTGCTCCATCTTGAATACGTTGGGTGATTTTTGCCACCGTTTCGTTCTCAATTTTGATTGAGTCAATCTTCTTGTACAACATTGCTGCAATCAGTAAACCAACAATTCCAGTCCCTATTCCAATCAATCCTACTTGTGTTCCATCCATTATTGCACCTCTTGTATTGGTTCCAGATAATTAAAACAACACAAGCTCTCTGAGATTTTAGTACCGACTATATAAGACTGATGGGGGCGAATTTATTTTGCTCTTCCGTAGACAAATCCACCAATCAGACCAAAGCCGAGCATTACGACTAGGACTGCGTATAGTCCAATATCCCACCATGTTCCGAATTTTATTCCCCAGCCAATCCAAAAAGCTAAGGCCAAGGGTATCAAGAAGTAGTAGAACCCCGCAGTTATTTTTTCCGAGTCAGGTAGATTTTCCAGATTCAAATTTTCACCATCACCATGTCTTTGACTGAGCGGACCGTTTCAAAAGGAATATTTAACATATTCTCCGAATCGACCTCATAACCTTCAGGTATCTCTCCTTCCGAGGATATAACCAGAGTCTTTAGCTCCCCAGACCTAGAATCTAGGATGACGTTGGTTATGTGACCTAAACGTTCGCCGGAGACAGTAGTTACCTGTTTATCCCTCAAATCCGATAGTCTTATTTCCATTTTACATATAGAGATCGGTCTCACTACGCCTTTCGTCCCTTCGTGAGCGAGATCTCAGTTTCTTGCCTATTTCTGCGTAGTATTTTACGGTATCCTCTGTAATGGAGGGTACAACTAGTTCGAGAGCCTCCTCGAAATGTTTCATTGTTACTTCCTTGGCCTTGTGGTCCTTTCGAAGTGCCAGAATAGCAGCTTCTCTGACGACCCCTTCAATGTCTGCTCCGGTATATCCTACCATTTTCTTGGCTAGATATCCTAGTTTTACATTCTTCAAAGGCATTGATTTAGTGTGTATCTCCAGGATTTTCTTTCGGGCATCCTCATCAGGTTCGCTAACCAGTATCATTCTATCAAATCTCCCGGGCCTGAGTAAAGCCGGATCTATGATCTCAGGTCTGTTAGTTGCTCCAATGGTTATCACTCCTTCCAGATTTTCAAGACCGTCCATGCTGGTCAATAATTGGTCCACAAGTCTATCAGATACATTATTGTCTCCTCCAGTCCCCCTTGTGGGTGCCAACGCATCTAATTCATCCAAGAAGACTATACAGGGTGACACCTGTTTTGCCTTTCTGAAGACTTCCCTCAGCTTCTTTTCGGATTCACCAACCCACTTGGACATAACCTCTGGTCCTTTGATTGCGATGAAATTGGCAGCAGATTCTGTGGCAATGGCCTTTGCGATCAAGGTCTTTCCAGTTCCTGGAGGGCCATAAAGAATCATTCCACGCGGAGGTTTAATTCCCAATCTCTCAAAACCATCGGGATTAGTCAGAGGCCATTCTACGGTCTCCTTGAGTCGCTGTTTGACATCTTCCAGTCCACCTACCTCATCCCATTTCACACTTGGAATTTCAACCATGACTTCTCTAAGAGCCGATGGCTCTACGTCTTTCAGGGCCTCCTTGAAATCATCATTAGTAACTTTCATTTCTTGTAGTAATTTAGGTGGAATCGGTTCGTCCAGATCAATCTCAGGCAAGTATCTTCTGAGAGCGCTCATCGCCGATTCTCTAGCTAAGGCTGCTAGGTCCGCACCCACGAATCCATGGGTTATCTCTGCAAAGTGATCTATTTCTTTCCAATGCCCATCCTTGTCTCTGGGAATAGGCATTCCTCTAGTGTGAACTTGCAGGACCTCTTTTCTCCCATCCCGGTCAGGAATTCCAATTTCGATTTCACGGTCGAATCTACC